>Ga0302324_100000319_pt1 | contig 127609 bp, 102 predicted proteins | sample Palsa_T0_1_FD_201949 | JGI IMG/M metagenome (GOLD analysis project Ga0302324, IMG submission 201949) | Peat permafrost microbial communities from Stordalen Mire near Abisko, Sweden - Palsa_T0_1 | ecosystem: Environmental > Terrestrial > Soil > Palsa > Peat permafrost | place: Sweden: Abisko... | reverse complement strand
TGGTCGAAGGTCAAGCGGCTCTTGCGCTCGATCGGTGCGCGGACGGTCGACGCGCTGCACCAAGCCTTCGGCGTCGCGTTCGCCGCCGTCACCCCCGGCGACATCTGGGGCTGCTTCCAACACTGCGAGCAAAGGCGCGCCGCTCTAGCGGCGGGCGCGTACGTCGGCGAGGTGGTGCGTCGCAATACCCCAAAACCAGAGGAATGGCATTGGATATCATATAAACAGGCGGCGGCAATGTTTCCCTCAGTTGCAAAGTTCCCAATGACAGCGGCAACCGTCGGTGGGCTTTGCAGCCGCCACCCCACGCGATGTGTGACTTTCCCGGGAAACAAGGTCCAGAAGTTCCTCGAAGATGGGCCGGACGACAGCGTCTATCACTATACGAAGGTTTTGATCGCGTGGCCCCCGCCCAAGCCCAACAGGAAGATGGAACCAAAGTCCTAGTCCTGGTAGTGTCCACGTGCGGTCCTATTGATCTGAATAACCATTCAAATAAACGCCCCCGGTTCAACCGAAAAAACCTTCCCCAGCGCACGGGCATGATCCGCGGTAATCGGGCGGTGACCGGACATGATCAAGGACACTGCCGGTGCGGAAATGCCAAGCTTTGCCGCCAATTTGGACTGCTTCATGCCGTGCTGCTTCACCAGTTCCCGCAACACTTCAAGACCGCTTTCATCCGAGTGGTACAGCCGATCATGCTCGCGCTCGTAGACATCCAGAAGGTTGGTTAATACCCCCACGTAATCCGCTTCGCCGGGATCGACATCTTCATGGCCGAAAAGACAATCGAGAATTTTGGTGGCTGCATTTGCCTCGGATTTGGTGCGGATCGGGCGGAGGGGAAACTGACGGATCAGGTCGAGGTAACGGCCAGAGATTTTGTGCTTCGCCGTAATCATAACTGCCCTTTCCATTTTTCTTTGTCGTACTCTGCGTGCGTCATAAATCGCAGGATGTAGAGCATGCCGGTGTTGTAATGCGTGGCCACGATTAATCGGTACTTGTTGCCGCATATGTTGAACACCACGACGATGCGGCCACTTTTCACCTTAACCGGATCAGCGCTCGGGAAAGTCAGGCGGACGTCAACGATGTTTTGCCAATCTGCATGCCGGGCTATTCTCAACCAAGCCGAAAGAGATACTTTGGCGTCGGCGAATAATCGGCCAAACTCGTGAATCCGGCTGGGCTTGATAACCCTCATTTCGACTTTACTATAAGTAAACTTTTGAAGTAAGTCAAGAATCCTTTACTTCTGGTAAAGTATTTCAATGGGTTGTGACAAAGGCGGTGTTACGAACTTTGCATAGCGAACTGCCGATAAAGCTGCGCATATTTCCCGTTTTCCGCCACCAATTGCTTGTGCGTGCCGCGCTCGATGATTCGGCCGGCGTCGATTACCAAAATGCAATCGGATCGCATGATGGTGCTGAGACGGTGGGCCACGACAAAAGTCGTGCGGCCGACGGAGAGTTTTTCCAGGGAATGCTGCACGACCAATTCGGTGGCGGTGTCGACGGCGCTGGTCGCTTCATCCAGCATGAAAATCCTTGGATCGGCCAGGAAAGCGCGGGTGAAGCAGATCAATTGCCGCTGGCCGAGGGACATGCTGGCGCCGCGCTCGCCGACTTCGGTTTGGAAACCGTCTTTTAATGACATGATGGCATCGTAGGAGCCGATGGCGCGGGCGGCGTTAATGACGGCGTTGTCGGTCGCCCCTTCTTTTCCGTAGCGGATGTTTTCCATGACGGTGCCGGTGAAAAGATAATTCACCTGCAGCACCAGGCCGGTTTGTTGATTGAGCGTTTGGCCGATGACGTGGCGAATATCGTAACCATCGACTAGCACGCGGCCTTGCTGCGGTTGATAGAAGCGGGCGATCAGGGAGATGGTACTGCTCTTTCCGCTGCCGGTGGCTCCGACAAGGGCGATCATTTGGCCGGGTTTGGCATCGAAGCAAATATCGTGCAGCACAGGGCGATCGGGGACGTAGCCGAAGGTGACGTGCTCGAAAGTCACACGGCCTTCGATTCTCGGCAAGGGAATCGCATCGGGAAGATCGAACACTTCGGGCTTGCGATCCAGGAGCACGAAAATCCGTTCCGCGCCGGCCATCGCCTGCATCATGGTGTTGGAAAAAGTGCCAAAGTTGACGATTGGGTTCATGAACCAATCCCAATAGATGTACGCCGCCACGACGCCGCCGACGGCGATGACGTGGCCGCTGACGATCAAATAGGCGCCGAACGTCAGAATGATCACGCGGCCGACGAAGCGAACCAGCTCCAGCAGCGGTTGAAACGTGCCGGTGAGGCGGGAGGCGTCCACGTTGTTGTTGGTGTTCACCACCTGTAGGCCGTTGAACGCGCTGAGATTGGGAATCTGGCGGTTGAAGGCGGTCACCACACGGTTGCCGGTGATGTTCTCGGCCAGGTTGGTGCTGAGGCGCGTGAAGTGCTCGCGGATATTTTGCCACATCAACCCCATGCGAGATCGGTAGGCGTTGTTGATCAGAAACAGCACCGGCCCGAGCCAGGCGATGGACAAAAATAGCCGCCAATCCGTCAACAGCAGCATGAGGGCGGCCACGATCAATGGCACGATGGTGTTGGCGATCACCTGCTGAAACCCCCAGACGTTCACTTCACGCAGGGAAGCGATGTCGCTGGTGCAATGGCTGATGATGCGGCCCAGCTTGGTGCGGTCGTAATAGGTCATCGACAACTGCTGCAAGTGTGCGAAGAGTCGTTTGCGAAGCAGAAACTGCACCGTTTCGCCGGCTCGGGTCATGATCAAAATGTTGTAGCGCTGAATCACCATGGCGACGGCGAGTGTTGCTGCCCAGGCGAGCATGATACAACCGACGTGCATGACGGCGGCGATCTTGGCGGCGTGGTTGGTGAGCTGCGACGGCTTTATATAATCGATGATCGTCCGCATGTACTGCGGCGACATCATGTCCAGTACCACAGCGATCACGCCCAGCGTCACGCCGAAAATGTATTGCTTGCGAAACGGGTAGATCAGCTCAAGCATGCGCTTGACCAGCGGCCATTCAATGGGGCGATAGTGCGCTTCATCAGCATCGTCGGAGAGATTCCGCAAATTCGCGGTCATCTGCGCTTTGCTCAGGCGTCGAGTTTTGAAAAATGTCGCCATGGCTCGCTTAAATCTCCTCACGGTGCTGCTGGGCCCTGGCGGCTTCGGCGGTGGCGCCGACGCTGCGCTGGTCACGGATGCGCCGCATGTGCGACGGGTCTTCCGATCCATGCGGCGAATCATCGCCGTACAACTGGGCCGCCACGATCTGCTGATAATGGCCGGGCGAACGCACCAATTCGTCATGCGTGCCCATCTGCGAGATCCGTCCATCTTCCAGCACGATTACCACGTCGGCTCGCTTGACGGTGCTGATGCGGTGGGCAATTAAAAACGTGGTGCGGCCGTGCATGACCAGATTCATGCCGCGGCGAATTAAATCTTCCGTTTCCGGATCTACGGCGGCGGTGGCATCATCGAGTACCAGAATGCGCGGATCAAACAGAATGGCCCGGGCGATCGCCAGGCGTTGCTTTTGGCCGCCACTGAGGCTTGCGCCGCGCTCGCCGAGCATGGTGTCGTATTTCTTGGGCAGCTCCTCGACGAATTCGTGTGCCTGAGCCAGGCGCGACGCCGCTTCAACCTGGCCATCTTGCACATGCGGCCGGCCGTAGGCGATGTTGGCGGCCACCGTGTCGCTGAACAGATAGGTTTCCTGAAACACGAAAGCGACCTGCGTCCGCACACTGTTCAAGTTGGCATCACGGATATCCATGCCGTCGATGCGGATAGTTCCCTGCTGCGGATCGTAGAATCTGGCCAGCAGATTCACGAGCGTGGTTTTTCCCGCACCGGTCGGGCCGACGATCGCCACCACGCTGCCGCCAGGAACCTTGAAGGAAATATCGTGCAGGACCGGTTTGGCGGCATCGTAACCGAAGCTGATATTCTCCAATTCCACGGCACCGGACCCCGGCGGCAAATCGGCGGCATCGGGTTTTTCCGGAACCGTCGCCGGGGCGTACATCACTTCATATAACCGGCGGGAAGAGACAATCGCATTTTGATATTGCTCGCTGATCACCGATACCTGCTGCAGTCGGCCGAGAATCGCGCCCATCGCCGAGCCGAGCACCAGAAAACTTCCCGGGCCGAGCTTGCCTTGGATAATCAGGACCGCCACCACGAAGAACAACGACAGATGCGAAGCACTGGCGATGCCGCGGATCACGGGCGTGAAATCGGCGTACATGCGAATCCGGGAAATCACCCGCTGGAAATAACTGTCGCAGTGCTTGTGATAGCGCTCGATCTCCATGTCCTGCGTGGCAAACGCCTTCACCACATGCACGCCGGCAATGTTTTCGGCAATCAGGCTGACGTTTTTGTCTTCCGCTTCCATCACCGATTTGCTGGCCGGCTGCACCTTTTTGCCGAAGCGCATGATGTACCACGTCCAGATCGGCAGTGGGGCGAGCGACACCAAGGCGACCCACGGACTCAGGCGGATGAGCAGCAGCATGTAGCCGCCAACGATGAGGAAAATCTCCAGCGTCACCAGGACGCCAGTCTGCACGAATGTGCGGACGTTTTGCAGATCGGTCAGGGCGCGGTTGATGAGCTGACCGGTAGACATCGCATCGTGAAACGCCAGGCCGACGCGCTGCAGCTTGTCGTAGATTCCGGCGCGCAGATGGAAGACGAGTGTCATGCTCAACTTGGCGTTGGCCACCTCGCGGAGATAGCGCAGGATCAGCAGGGCGGCGATGATGAAGACCAGCACCAGGATGATGTCGCGCAGCGGAGCGGAGGGATCACGGCTGAGGAGAACTTTCCAAAGTGTCGATGCCCGCAGCGGTTGGCCTTCGCCGTGAATGAACCATGTCCAGAAATGTTCGCTGCCGGCGCTGTGCGGTTGAAGTTTGCCGATGTGATCGACGGCATTTTTCATCTGCCAGGTGGTGAGGATTTCCACGCTGATGGCCAGAGTCAGATAGATGCAGGCGACGACGCAGAGTCCGCGCACCGGCCGCAGGAACCCGAACATCCATCGCAGCATCTGCATGTTGGACATGGCGGCGATCTGTTCGTTGCGTGCCTTGGCCAGCGCAGCAGCCGATGGGGGCACTTGGCCCTTGGCGGGAGAAATGGCTGGTGAGGCACGATCCACGACAAATCCTTGTCACCGCAGCAGATGAGCGGGGAGACCCACGGCATTGCCTTGGCCGGTTGAAACGGCCAACGCTATCCGTCCATGACGGCGCGTCAATAACACCGACGGATAAAAATCATGAGCCGCTTTGCTTCATCGGAGTTTTGCGTGGCGGCCGATAATAACTTTCATATGACATGGGGAAGCTGTTGCGGGACATTTCGTAGCCTCAGCCGAGCGGCCGCCAAGTCAGCCGGAGCGCGGCTGCGGCGGATGGGAATATTGCCGACACCAGACAGTTGGGCACAGCGCGCGGAAATCTGCGAGCGCTGTCCGCTAAGAGTGGTGCGGAAGGGCGTCAGCTATTGCGGCAAGCCGCTGCTGGAGCAGATTCAGCGCGATGCCACCGCTGGCTGCGGCTGTCCGACACATGACAAGGCGAAAGATCTGCAGGAACATTGTCCGTTGACCATCCACCACCGGGCCGCTCGGCAAGCTGGCGCGCATTGCGATTGCAAATGGTGTCAGGCTGCTCAGGTTACGGTGGCGGCGTAAAGGTGATTGGCGTTGATGTAATCCTGCACCGATTTGGGCGTGAGATAATCGATCGATCGTCCTTGCTGCAATCGGCGGCGGATGTCGGTCGATGAGATGTCGATCAACGGTGTTTGCACGACGTTGTGCTGGAGATGCTGAAATTCGCGGGGTAGTGAATCCCAGTCGAATTGCCAACCCGGTCGAGCCATTACGACAAAATTCAGTTGCTCGATCAATTCCAGCGCCCGATGCCACTTGGGCAGTATGGCGACCATGTCGGCGCCGATGAGCCAATGCACTTTGCCGTGGCCTTGGCGGAATAATTCCTGAACGGTGTCGAACGTATAACTGGGGCCGCTGCGTTTTAGCTCGATATCGCTGACGTCGAAAAGCGGATCAGAGCCGATCGCCAGCCGGCACATAGCCAATCGGTGGTGCGGCTCTGCGATATCCGCCGAGTTGAGTTTGTGGGGAGGAATCAGGGATAGAATTAGCAATATTTTATCAAACCGTGCAATTTCGGCGGCAGCTCTTGCACAGATCAGGTGTCCGTGATGGATCGGATTGAAAGTTCCCCCGAAACAAAGCAATGCCATCGTGACACCAATCTGACACTGAGTGCCAATTGGGCAGGCCTGCGGAGAGGCCCGTCAGTCTCTGCAAACGTGCCGGACCGCTCAAACGAGGCCCGGCGGACACGGCGCACAATGGTATAGGTATTGCGGCTAATTAAGAAATGGTCCGATGCATTCCCAGATTTGCAGCTAATCTTGCCGCTCGCTGAGTCGATTGGTTTACGATTGGGCTACCAAAAATAAAATTGTTTGAACGATTAAAGCATCTTCAAGCGTACTAATAGATGGGAATTTCAAGGCTGCTTGGATGGTTGTAAGGGTGGTTGTTAAACAGTGTGGAACACTGCGAATAAATAGAAAGAAGGAGGCCGATTATGGCCACCGCAACTGAAACGAAACGTCCAATTCCCCCCCCCGTGCCGGTCGTGTATCGGCTGGCGCGCGGCGAGTCTGTGCCCCGAGCCCTGCGCAAACAAGTGGAAGGGTTTCTGGCCGGAAATTATGCGTTTATGGATAGCCCGATTTTTGCCCGGCGCGGCACGGAGAAAGAACTGTTCGACTTTGATAAGGAGCCGCAGCTTCCCTTGACGGCGTGGTATCAACCGACGCGCGAAGACATGCTAAGTTCAGCGATCACCGGCGCGCCGCAGTTGATGAGCACGCAGGAAGAAAAACTGATGTTCCTGCGGTTCAACTTCGCCAAGCGGAAAATGACGCAGCTTCAGGCCCGTGCCAAGCGCGATGGGCTCAGCAAGCCGTTGTGCGAGCTGATCGTCGAATGGCATCGCCGCTTTGAGCATTTCCGCGAGTATCTGGTGCGAACCAATCTCGCGCTGGTGTTGGCGATGGCCAAGCGTGTTCGGCTGGGTGATATCGACTTTGCCGAGGTGGTCAGCGAAGGCAACATGGCCCTGATCCGCGCCGTCGACAAGTTCAATGTCGAGCGTGGCTTTAAGTTCTCGACGTATGCTTGCCGGGCGATTCTCAAAGCGTTCAGCCGCACCGCTCAGAAGTCCAATCGGTATCGCACCCGCTTCCCGGTGGAGTTCGAGCCGGATTTGGAAAAGAGCGACTGGGCCGACCGCAAGCGTGACATCGTCGAAGAGGAATGCATCGACGAATTGAAGACAATCGTCGAGCGCAACCTCGCCGAGCTGAGCAATGTTGAAGAGACGGTGATTCGCCGCCGATTCAACTGGCAGGAAGCCGAAGCAACGCCGCTGACGCTGGAAGAAGTCGGCAAGATCATCGGTGTGACCAAGGAGCGCGTCCGCCAGATTCAAAACAAGGCCTTGGCCAAGATTAAAACCGTCATGGAAGACGGCATTCTTCGGACCAAGCCCGAGGTCAAGCAGCAGATTCAAAGCGAAGCAGCGGACTGAATCAGCTGAATATAATTTTGTGATGTGTTAGCCCCTCGACGGTTTCGTCGAGGGGCTTTTTTTGCCGTGCAGTCTCCGCCAAAAAGCTTATCGAAGACGCAGGGGCGGTATCAATGTTTGCAGCTGACAGGTGGCAACAGCTCGATTGCCGCAACTGTGTCGCTCACCGATAGGACAGACGTGTCCAGCACATGAACATAATCCGGCCACGTTACCGCTTGGAGTTCGCATTGCAGTTCATCGACTCGATCGCCCATTGCTCCGTCGGCACCGCGCAGCTGATCGCGTCTGTGGTTCTCTTGCGAACAACATTTCAGCCAGATGAAACGCATCGATCCAGTGGTCATTAATGCCTTACGGAGCAATTCCATCGATTCCGGAAACCACACATTATCCAAAGCAACATCGAGGCCCTGTGACAGCAGGCCATGCGCGGCCGCGATGGAAGTATCGGCCACGAGCTGCGCCTGAAAACCATGCCTAATCCGTAATGCGTGGGGCCGAATCCAGTTGCGTATTTGATCACCGTGAATAGCCGCACCGCCTCGCGCCGTGGCCCAGGCGCGGGACACGGTCGTTTTGCCGACTCCGCAAGTGCCGGTGACGACGAGAATCTCTGGCATGATGCTCCGGTCCACATTCGAGCAGCATCACACCGTTGTGTCAAAGTTTTTGTAGGGTCCACATTGCGGACCGATATTTGATGCGCCAAAAAACGGTCCGCGGTGCGGACCCTACAGGGCTTATGGGGCTGAATTAGGATCAACGGACCAAAATTCAGTTCCTATCGGAACGTCTTCCTTGGTTAGGGCTTTCAGCAGAACAACCCTTTGGTTCGTGGGGTTCGGGCTCAGGATTTCGAGTCCACCGATCGTTGTGCGGAGTTCCGACCCATCTGGCCGTTTTAACAGCAGAGGGTCACCAACACGGAAGCGCTCCCCATCCATGGCCACGATTCCTGGAACAGGCACGAGGCCACGCCCCGTTATGAAAAAGGTATTCTCGACGATGAATAGACGTCGGGCCATCCGACAAAGATTATACCGCAGCGGGTTGGCTGACCGGATAAACCGTCACCGTCTTCGGCACGGGATTGCGAATCGGCGAGAGGAATCGCAGCCGCTCGGTGGTCAGGGTGATGTCGCTAAAGCCGGCGTCCTGGCCGATGAGGAAGGGATCCGGGGCGTAGGTTTTGAAATGGGGCATTAGGGCGGCCAGGATAATGTCGCAATGATCGACGTTGCTGGCCAGCAGAAATTGCAAAAGCACGGGCATCATCCGGCCACGAACGGCGTAGGCGTGGGCACGATTGGTGAGGGTGCATTGGAGGATTCCGGTGGCGATTGATTTCGGCGGGCTGAGATGGTGGCCGCCTAGCATGAGGCAGTCCCAATCATCGGGAACATGAGCCAGAAAATCGGCGGCGCGGCGGGAGAAATCCTCGCCGGGAACCGCATCATCTTCCAGCACCAAAATGGATGAAACGCCGTCCCGCAGGGCATCAGCCATCACCTGGCGGTGCGACAACATGCAGCCCCAGGCGCCGGGGCCGTGTTGCCATTCGGGTGGAATCGAGACGGTCGAACCATCCACTGCTTCAAACCGCTTGGGCGGGAGGAACGGCCAATTATCGAGCCGAGCGTCGAATTGTTCCAAGCGCTGGCGCCGCCGGGCTAGATTGATGACGACGACACGATCGAAGGTGGTGGCGATCTGGCGCACATGACCGTCATCGGCCCGGCCACCGTCGAAAGTCCAACATTCATGTTCCAGGCAAATGGCAGATACTTGGCGTGATCCGTGGAAAGTGAGCGAATTTGCAAATTGGTGCCTGCTTTGGGCCGTGGTATGGTGTGTGACACTGCATCGAACATGTGAGGTTGATGGGCGCTAACAGCCAAGGAGTGTTTGTGGGTCGCAATTCTCATTCATCGTTGTTGATTCGATTCTTGCTGGTGTTGGTCGTGGGTTGGGTGCTCGGCGGCTGGGAAGTAGCCCGCGCCGATGACGCCGCACCATTCGCTGGCACTTACAGTAGTGATGCGCTGAGCGTCACGCTGTCTCCAAGCGGCGACGGATATACGGGAACCATCACCAAAGGGGATAACAAATTTCCCGCCAAGGCGACCGCCAACGGCCAAAAACTGCAAGGCAGCTTTTCTGCCGGCGGAAATGACTTTCCGTTTACCGCAACGCTGGCGAATGATCATCTGGAATTAGTCACGGGCGGCAAGACGTATGAACTGAACCGCGCCGCTACCGCTGTGGCCAACGCGTCCAGCGCCCCGCTGGTCATGCAGAAGCAGATGATCCATGACCCATTTCTTAATAAGGATGCGTATTCGGTGATGGTGCCAGATCAATGGAAATCGCAAGGCACGATCACCTGGATTCCCGGTCGGCCGGCCCCGGATGTTTACATCGCCGTGAATAATCCGGACAACACCGTGGCCTATCAGCAGCTCCCAAGGCTGCTTTATACCTCCAACGTTCGGGAAAACATGGATTACATGTTTCCGTTTCAAAAATCAGCCAACGCGCAAAAGTTCGCCGATGGCCAAACGTTCGGCATCCAGCACATTGAGGTTCGTCCGGTTCCGGCGTCGCCGAAAGATTATTTGATGAATGTGCTGATCCCCAAGTCTTTTTCAGGGATGGCCAGCGCCAAGGATTTGACAGTGGTGTCTGACACGGACATGCCTGATTATGCGAAGGTGGTCATGGATAAGGATGCGCTGCATCGCAAGTCGGTCGCCGGCCGGGTGCGGGTCACTTACACGACGCCCAAGGGACCAATGGAAGCGGAGTTTGTCTGTGTCTTGACAATGTCGGAATCGAAGCCGGTGCAACGCCGCGGCGCCGCTCAGCCCCCGCCGCCGGAGGTGATGTGGATATCTGCTGTGTCCCTCAGCCGCGCCCCCGCCGCCAAATTCGAGGCGATGCTTCCCATCCTGGCGACGATCAACTCCTCGGTCACGGTCCAACTGCCGTGGTTCAATGTCATGAATCAGGTTGCCGCGGATATTCTGACGGCCATGCAGCAAGCGGAAATGAACGCGATCATCGGCCAGGGCCAAAGCATTTTGAATAACATGGACATCATGCACCAGGCGGCGATGGCCAAGTCGGACATGGTCTCGCAGGAGATTCACGACAGGTTCGCCGACACGATGGCCACGCATGACGTGATGCAGACCCGTGAAATGCACTACATCACCAACACGAGCAATTACCGTGATCCGCAGACGGGCGGTTTGCTCAATCTGTCCGAAGATTACAAATATCATTTCACCAACGGCTCGGGACTGATCGTCGAAAGCGACGATCCAAATCCTTCCGGCTTTGCGCCCAATGAGCTTAAGTCGATGGATCGGGTGAATTGAATTGGCTGCCGATATCGGCCCGCGAGCGGGCCGGCTAACGTGAGAAGTGGGCATCACTTCCAAGTTTTTGGGTTTCCCGGTATCACTTCCGGACCATGAGTCAACCAACCAAATATCGTTTTTCATTCGGTCCCTGGAACATCAGCGAAGGCGGCGACCCGTTTGGGCCGGAGGTGCGGGAGGCGTATCCGCATGAGGCGAAGTTCGCCTTGTACAAAAAGCTTGGCTTCGACGGAGTGCAGTTTCATGATGATGATGTGGTGCCGGATTTGGACGGCAAATCGCCGGAGCAGATTGCGAAAAAAGCGGGCGAAGTGAAGAAGATTTTAAGCGATGAGGGATTGACGCCCGAGTTTGTCGCTCCGCGGCTTTGGTTTGCTCCGCAGACGGTGGATGGTGGTTTTACGGCCAACAGCGAGGCGGATCGGAAATATGCCTGGGATCGTACGTGCAAGTGCATGGACATCGCCAAAGCGGTGGGAGCCAAGGCGATGACGGTGTGGCTGGCCCGCGAGGGGAGCTATATCAGGGAATCCAAAAACGCCAAGGTGGCGTACGATCGCATTCTGGAAATGCTGAATAAAGCCCTCGATTACGATAAGCAATTGGAAGTGTGGATCGAGCCCAAGCCCAATGAGCCGACGGATCAGGCGTACGTGCCGACCATGGGCCATGCGATTGCCCTGGCGTATGCGTCCAAGGACCCCAAGCGGGTCAAGGGTTTGATCGAAACCGCGCACGCCCTGCTCGCCGGCCTTGATCCGAGCGATGAAATGGCCTTTGCCCTGGCCCACAAAAAACTAGCCAGTGTGCATTTGAATGACCAGAACGGCTTGAAGTACGACCAGGACAAGAATTTCGGCTCGGCCAACCTGCGGGCCGGCTTCAATCAGGTGCGTGTGCTGGAGGAAAACGACTTCGGCCAGAACGGTGAATTTGTCGGGCTCGATGTCAAAACGATGCGGACGCAAAAGGGGAGTCCGGTGACGGCGCATTTGAAAAACAGCCGGGAGATTTTCCTGCTGCTGGTGGACAAGGTGCGGTCGTACGATCGGAAGCTGGAAAAACAGTTCATCGACAATCGGGATTACGAGGGCCTGGAATTATACGTGCTCAAACATCTGATGGGTGTTTGAGATTTGTAAAGCCGCGACCTTTGGTCGCGGGGTTTTTGTTTGGGCGCATTCGACGGACGGGCGAACGATCCGCGACCAAAGGTCGCGGCTTTACAAAAACATGGAATTCGATTGGATGTTTGTGTGGGGCGGGTGGGGGCGGGGGAATTTTTCGATTAAAACTGCGTCCCGATCACTTCACATTCAAAGACAAGATTGCCATTGACCAGCCCTTGAACCGCGCAGCACATGCGGTTGTGGCGTTCCCATTTTTGTTTGGCCAGGAGGTACAGCCGCACGCCGGGTTCGACGGTGGCGCGGAACTTGACGCTTTCGGCGCCGCCGAAGCCGATGAATCCGGTCCAGTTGCTGAGATGGCGGGTCACGAATCCTGCCAGCTGCGCCGCCGCTTCGATCATCAGCACGCCGGGCAGCAAGGGCCTTCCGGGGATGTGGTCCTCCACCCAGAATTCGTCGGGCCGGACATCCTTGAATCCGATCGCCTCGGCTTTTTTCAGGTCCATGTACACTACGCCGTTGAGCTGCTCCATGCTGCCGCGCTGGGGATTGGTTTGGCGGATGGCGTTTTGATCGTACACCACACGATTCAAATCGATTGCCGAGATATCAAAAAGCGTTTGTCGCGGCATGGGTTGCCTTGAGTTGCCGAAGCACCGACCGATGTACTGCTAATGAAATCGTAGCATCATGGGGGAAACGAAACCCGGGGCACATGCGGCCGATGAATCGATCCGACGACGGCCCTGAATCTCCGCCGGCCCCGCTGTAACAGCCAACGAGGCAGCATGGCGGTAATGATCTAACCGATGCTAAGCCGGCTCGGCTTCGCGGCCTTCGAGGATCTTCTTGCGGACTTCTTGCGCCGCCGCCTTGATCTCTTGCATTTTCTTGCGAACACGCGTTCCGGCCGCCTTATTGCCGCCGTGCGCTTTGTTCACATCCTCTTCAGCTTCCTGCACCAACCGCTTTAATGTTTCAAATTCCTGCACTGTAGCCTCCTTAAGAGAGCTTCCCGCAACCGAAAATCTACTTAAGGCCGCCTTGGCTGTCAAACCGCCGCACCGGCCTCGATCACCACTGGATCACGCCTGACCCCTCACATAACGCTGAAAACTCTCCATCAACTGGCGGGTGATGGGCCCGGGCACGCCGCTGCCGATGGTTCGGCCGTCGATCCGCGTCACCGCCACCACCTCCGCCGCGGTGCCGGTGAGGAAGCATTCCTGGGCGACATACAGATCATGCCGCTGCAACGTCTTTTCCCAGCAGGGGATACTGGCTCTTTTGCAAAGCGTGAAAATCACCGCACGGGTGATGCCTTCCAAAATGCCGTCGTGGGTGGTTGGCGTAAAAACCTGCTCATCCTGCACGACGAAAATGTTGTCCGCCGTACACTCCGCGACGTTGCCTTCGTGATTCAGCATGATCGCTTCCGGCACGCCGGCGTCGATGGCCTCGATTTTTGCTAAGATATTGTTTAGATAATTAAGGCTCTTCACCCGCGGACTCAGGGCATTAGGGTGATTACGGATCACGCTGGCGGTGATGATCGGCATCCCCTTCTGGTACATCTCCGGCGGATACATGTCGATCACATCGGCGATGATAAACACCGAAGGTTTGTCACATCGAGCGGGGCTGAGCCCCAGCCCCCCAACGCCGCGGGTTACGACCGTCCGAACATAGCAGTCACTGAGGTTATTCGCCTTGGCGGTCTGCTCGATGGCGGCGATCATTTGCGGCGGAGTCATCGGAATCGTCAGGCGAATCGCCTTGGCGGATTGATACAGCCGCCGCATGTGCGCCTCCGGCTCGAACAACTTGCCGGCGTAAAAACGCATGCCTTCAAAAATCCCGTCGCCGTAAAGCAGGCCGTGATCGTAAACGCTGATCTTGGCTTCCGCGCGCGGGCAAAGCTTGCCGTCGATCCAGACTTGCAACGAATCCCTATTGAAAGTGCTCGCTGACATCCAACGTTCCTCGCTCAACTCAATCTTATCCCCTCTCCCTGTACTCAGGGGGGAGGGTTAGGGTGGGGGTTCTTTCGAGGCCAACGAGTTTGCCTCGTCCATACGCCTCGCACCGAACCCCCCCCTCGGTCCTCCCCCGGATTACCGGAGGAGGAGGAAATTCAAAAAATTCCCGCCGCCTGCCATGTACTGTCTTTCACGATTCGACGTTGTCCGTTTTTTGCAGCCGGCCTTCCTGCAAAATCAGCGTGCGGTCGGCGAAGCGGGCCAGGCTTCGGTCATGCGTGACCATTACGATCGTCTGCCCTTGCTCGCGGTGCAGCTTTTCCAGAACCCCCATAATCTGCCGGCCGGTTTCTTCATCCAGATTGCCCGTCGGCTCATCGGCAAACAGCACACGCGGATTGTTCATCAATGCCCGGGCGATCGCCACCCGTTGCCGCTCACCGCCGCTGAGCTCCGACGGCAAATGTTTCATGCGATGGCCGACGCCGAGCGACTGCAACAATTCTTCCGCGCGCTTTACTAAGGTCCGCCGTTGCGCGCGAAATCCGAGCCATGATTTTTCCACCATCGGGCTAAGCAGCGTGTTTTCCAGCACCGTCAATTCCGGCAGCAGGTGATAAAACTGGAAGACGAAGCCGAATTCTTTGTTGCGCAACTGGGCGACTTGCCGCTCGGCGGGATAATTGCGCAGCCAGCTAAAAAACCACAGGGCGTTATATAACACCCACAACCACAAATGGACTCCGATAACCGCCAGGGCCGTGCCACCACCCCAATCTACAATCTTCATCCATTTCGGATTGTCATGTGCAAAAGCGATGTAAAAAGCAGCGTCCACGACAAGAAGCAACAACGGAATCCAGTGAAACAGAATGATGGTTCGCCTTAGGAATTCTTTTAGCCCCAGCCCGGCGGTGTAATTGAAGCGAGTATAATCCCGACCCTCAAATGCGACGCTCCCTTTATCCACCGCATCCAAAGCTCCGAGGATATGCAGCAGCGTACTTTTGCCCGATCCGGAGCGGCCTTCGATGGCAATGAATTCGCCGCGGCGGATAGATAGATCGACGCCTTGCAGAACATTGATGTCGCTTCGGCCCATGCGAAAGGATCGGCACACGCCTTGCGCGCTGACGATTACCTGGGGTGGTGCGGCGGACTGATACGGTAAAGGTTGCTGAGTAAGCTGCGACATCGAACGTCCAAACGCCAATCATTCCCAACGCAAAGATTCCACCGGATGCAAACTCGCCGCCCGGATGGCCGGCACCAGTGCGCCAAGCACCGCGGCCAGCACGGAGACGCTGCAAATGATAATGACTTCCTTCGGATTCATCGTATTGGGAATGCTGTCGAACACATAGACCTTGGGATCCCAAATCACGATGTGCAGTTCGCGGCCGAGCCAGGCGTGCAGTTGGTTGATGTAATGAACAACGAGCCAGCCAAAGAGGAACCCCGTCCCCGCGCCCACCAGACCGATCGCCAGGCCGTACCCAAGAAAAATTCCCGCCACGCCGCCGCTGGTGGCTCCGACGCTTTTGACGATGCCGATGTCGCGCGTTTTTTCCACGACGATCATGTAAAAGATGCAGAAGATCAAAAACACGGCAACGACGCTGATCAGGCCGAACAGGAAAAGCATCAGGATTTCTTCATGCTCGACGGCGCCGAGGAAATCACGGTTGCTGTCTTCCCAGGTCAGCACGTTAAAACCGTTGGCGGGGGCGAATCTGCCGGTGGCCATCTGTTCGCGGCTGATTTGCTCGCAAATCTCGGCGATTTTGTCCCGGGCTTTGTTCAAATCCGTGCCGGGCTTGACGCGGACGTCGATTTCACTGGTGCGGGCCGGCCAGGTGATCGAGCCGTCTTCCGATTTTTTCTCGGTCATCTGCAAATCCTGCTGGAGGATGTCAAACGGCACGTACACCGTGTTGGAATCGATTTGGTACACCTTGGTGCGGCTGTCATCGACAATCCAGTAAGGCCGGACCGGCGGGGCGTTTTCCGCCGAGGGCAAGTTGCCTTCGATCGGAACCGCCGCCACCATCAGCTCCGCTTTGATCCGCCACAGGCTCGGATCGCGGCCGGTACCGTCCTTGGCAATCGAAGCCACGCCGTCGCCGAGGATCATGCCCGACCAGTTGCGGACATCCCCGACGGTTTTGCGAAACATCCGCCGCGGATCGCTGAAGTGGTAAAGCGTCTGAATCGCATCCTGATATTCCGGCTCGGTCGAGAGGGCCATGAGCCGGACGTAATCCGCATCGCTCATTTCCCCCCGATAAAGCATGGTCCGTTCGCTGGGCAGATAAATCAGCTTGTCCTGCAGATCGGCGGGGATTTTCAAATCGGTGGGCAGATCACCCGGGAACACCCTGATCCCCGCAGTCTTGGCCAATGCAAAACTCGGCGAGGTGCGGTCGTCGGCCAACTCCGTGAAATATTTCCGCTCCTGCTCCGTCAAATGCAGCTTCGGATCGGCGAGCTTGGCCTTGGCATCGATGCGCGAAATGTGCTGGCGATACAGCGACGCATCAAAATCATTCACATTGCTGACGGTCTCGATCGGATACCCCCGGACCTGAACGCCCTGGGTTCGCTGGCCGTTGAGATTGACCAGTCCAAACGCGCGCACAACCGGAGCCGCATGACCCGGCCCCACGAAATCCAGCGCCTCGATTTGCTTGACCATCTCACCGTAAAAGGGAAATCCCTGCATCGACGTGGCATCGACCATGATGTCGCCGTTGACGCCATGGAATAGTTCACGAAACGTGCGGAGCCACCCGCCCATGACGCTGATGACGATGAGCATCAGTGCCGTACACATCGTCACCGCAATAAGCGACACCCAGGCGATGCGCCGGCGGCGGAGATATTTGAGAATCAAAAGAATCTTGTACATGGTCTATCTTTGTCTCTCATCCAGTAGGGCGGGCACTGCCCACCCTACGGTTTGCAGAACCAGCTCCCTATTTCCCTCCCCCTGTACTCAGGGGGAGGGTTAGAGTGGGGGTTCTTTTCTCGCCGGATACATTACGTCGGCTTCATCAGCGGAAACGCAATGATATCCCGAATGTTCTGTGCCCCAGTCAGCATCATCACCAGCCGATCGATCCCCAGCCCCATCCCGCCGGCCGGGGGCATGCCGTATCGTAGCGCGGTTAAAAAATCCTCGTCAGTTTTCTGTTTCTCTGCTTCGTCACCGACCTGCTCTTTGAAATTGGCGGCTTGAATGTCGGGGTCGTTGAGTTCGGTGTATCCCGGTGAAATCTCCTGGCCATTAATGGCGAGTTCGTAGACATCGGCGAAGAAAGGGTCGTCTTTGTTTTTCTTCGCTAGTGGGATGATTACCGAGGGAACGTGGGTGACGAAGGTCGGATCGATGAGCGTGGGCTCGATTAGTTTTTCGTAGACTTCGACGAGCTGTTCGGCGGGGGATCGGTTTCCCAATCCAGACTCGCCCATTGTTGCTTTGGTAACGCGATCCAGGGCCTCTTGGCTGGGGTAGCTGTATTCCGTAAGCGTCCCACCGCCCTCGCTCCGTGCTGTGGCTTGAATGCCGCCGCCGGCATAGTGATTCATGAGCGGAAGAATTGCGGGTGAAAAGAACACCGGATTTTTTTTATCGAATTTCCACCCCGTCCGTTCCTCGACAAGGTCCACCATGCGGACCCGACGCCACGGACGCTGCAAATTAATGGTTTTCTTCGCGCCCTTCGCGTCTTCGTGGTGAATCAGCAAGCCGCCGAATATCTTTTCGGCAACATGGCAAACCATCCCTTCGACCAAATCGGCCATGGTTTCCCAGGAGCCGAAGGCTTCATAGGCTTCGAGCATGGTGAATTCGGGATTGTGCCGCGGGCTGATGCCTTCGTTGCGGAAGTTGCGATTGAGCTCGAAAATTTTGCGGAATCCGCCGACAAGCAGCCGCTTGAGATACAGCTCCGGCGCGATGCGTAGGTAAAGGTCCATGTCCAGGGCGTTGTGCTTGGTGACAAATGGCCGGGCTGCGGCGCCGCCGTGCAGGGGCTGCATCATCGGGGTTTCGACTTCGAGGTAGCCTTGGCTTTGCATGTAGGCGCGAACTTCCTCGACGATGCGCATGCGCATTTTTAATAACTGCATCACCTCGGGATTGGCCCACATGTCGACGTAACGCTGCCGATAGCGCAGCTCGACATCGCTCAGCCCCGACCATTTCCCCGGCGGCGGCAACAACGCCTTGGCGGCGGGGGCGATGACGGTGGCCCAGATGGTGACTTCGCCTTTGCGGGTCGTGCCGAGCGGGCCTTCGGCTACCAGCAGATCGCCGAGGTCCATCAGCTCGTTGATTTTCCAATGGTTTTCGCTGAGCCGCTTTTTATCCAGGCCGATTTGCAGATCGCCGGTGTCGTCACGCAGGGTGAGGAATGTGAGCTTGCCCATGTCGCGCTTGAGGATGATGCGGCCGGCGGCTTTGACGATCGGGCCGGCGTCGTGGCCCATTTCGGGTTTAAATTCGGCTTTGATCTCGGCGAGGGCTCGCAGGCCTTCGGTGTGTGCCCCGTATGGATCGACGCCAAGCTCGCGCAGTTTGGCCAGCTTTTCGCGGCGTTCCCGCTCGTATATGCTCGGATCGTCATGCGGTGGTGGAGTGCTGGATTCCATGATCGCTGGCCTTGGCCTAAACCGGTGAAAAGTCGTGTGATATTAGTCGAGACGGGGCAAAGGAACTAGCTGAGTGCCCGGATACCCGAGAGGTTTTGCATGAATTCAGTGCCGGCGTACATCGGCCTCGGTTCCAATCTCGGCGACCGGGAAAAAAACATCGCCCTGGCGATTCTGCGGCTTATCCAAACTGACGGCGTGCGGGTGCTGCGTGTTTCGTCGCTGCTGGAAAACCCGGCGGTGGGCGGGCCGGATGATTCGCCGCCATTTTTGAATGCCGCCGCCGCTTTGGAGACCTGTCTTTCCGCTCATGCCCTGATGCACAAATTGCTGGAGATCGAAAAACAGCTCGGCCGCCAACGCCGGGAAAAATGGGAGCCGCGGGTAATCGATCTCGATTTGCTGCTGTACGAAAATCGGATTCTCAGCAGCGATGACCTGGTGGTGCCGCATCCTTTGATGCACGACCGGCGGTTTGTGCTGCAACCGCTGGCGGAGATTGCGCCGGAAGTAGTTCATCCCACATTGCAGATGAGCATCGCCGGGTTGCTGGCGAGTTTGACTCCGCCGCCATCGGCCAAGCGGTGATGCCGCCTTACTTTTTCTCCGCTTTCTCTTCGGGGGCTGCGGCCGTTTCCGTCGGCGGATGATTTTTGCGGAATTCTTCCATGGCCGCTTTGCTCTCGGCGTCGGCGTGGACCCAGACCTTGATGTCAGTCGTCAAATCATCCGCGAACTTAATCGTCACCATGAAATCGGCGACGCGATCCAACTTGCCGGGCAGGAACACATCGTCGGGCTGCACGTTGTAACCCTGGCCCTGCAAAGATTTAGCGATCTCCGTAGCGCCGACGGAGCCGAAGAGTTTGCCTTGCTCGTTGGCGCGGCGATCCAGGTGTACTTCCACGCCGCTGAGGGTTTTGATCAGGGCGGCTTGCTGGGCACGGTGTTCGCGCTCCTGCTTTTCGATCTCCTGGCGACGCAGCTCGATCTTTTTGATGTTGCCGGGGGTTGGCTTCACGGCCAGATCGTGGGGCAGGAGATAGTTGCGGGCGTACCCGGGGGAAACGTCGACGACATCGCCGACTTTGCCTACGTGTTTGACGCTTTCCTTGAGGAGCAGTTTGATGTTGGGCATGGGGACCTTTGGAAAAATTTCAAATTTCAAATCTGAAATTTCAGATTTGAAATTCCTCGCATTTAGTTAAAATGGAATATCGTCTTCCTGGAATTTTTGTTCATCGCCGTAGGGAGGCTGCGGGGCTGCGGGGCGATTGCCGCCGGCCGCTGCGGGAGGACGACTGGGGGCGCGACTTGGTGGCCGTTCGCCGCCTTCGGCTTCTTCCGGGCCGCCAGCGCCGCCACCGGGGCCGCCGAGGAACTGGAAATTCTCGACCACCACGCTTAGCTTGCTGCGCTTACCGCCGCCTTGCTTGTCTTCCCATTGATCGAGCTTTAGGCGACCTTCCACGAACAGCGCTTTGCCCTTGGTGCAATATTGATTGATTAACTCGGCCGCCTTCGCGAACGCCGAACACTCGACGAAGCAAACATCCTCACGGTCCTCACCCTGGGCTGATCGCCATTTACGGCTGACCGCTAAGCCAAATTCCACCACAGGCGTCTGGTTAGGCAGATATTTCAACTGCGGATCGCGGGTGAGATTTCCCATCAGGATGACTTTATTAAAACCGCGCATGGCTACCTCATTGTTTTTCGCTCATGCCTGCATCGGCGGGATGAAAATCATCCCGGCCACGGGGACGAAACGGACGATCGCCGCGGTCACCGGCTCGATCACCACGGTCCCCGCCGCCGCCAAACGACGGACGATCACCTCGACCACCTCGGTCCCCACCATCACCACCGAATCCGAACGGCGGACGATCGAAGCTCGGCCGCTCTTCCTTGACAATCGGCTGCGGCTCGACGGCGTTCATCTCGGCTTCGTTGAGATGATCCGCGCGAATCACCATCATCCGCAGAAAATCGCTGCTGAGCTTGACCTCGCGCTCCAGCGGCGTGATGGCGTTGGCGGGGGCCTTGAAATAGGTGATCACGTAGGTGCCGCGCTTTTGGCCCTTGATCTCATAATGTAACTTGCGCTCGTCCCACTTTTTGATCACGAGGATTTTGCCGCCGTGCCGCTCGACCACGGCTTTGGCCAGAGCGACGCCGTGTTCGTTCTCCTGCGTGGCTGTCTGGCCCAGGAGAAACATTGCTTCGTACGTGTTGGTTTTTGCCGCTTCTGCCATAAATTTTGCTCCCAAGCTTGGGTTTTGGTCGGTCTTTCCCGACCGCTTGGCCAATCCTAAGTTTCCACGTCGGCGTTGAAACGATTCATCGCCGACTCCAGGCCGTCGTCAATCCAGGCCAGCACCGCGCTGGCCGCTCGATCGAGAACGGGCTGGACTTTCGCAAGCTGCTCGTCGGAAAACCGGCCGAGCACATAATCCTTTTGCGGCACACGGGGCGGCGGTGCATCCACGCCGATCCGCAACCTCGGGTACTGGTCGGTGCCTAGTGCCCGCTCGATATCTGTCAAGCCGTTATGGCCACCGCTGCTGCCGCCGGCCCGCAATCTTAGCTTGCCGCAGGGCAGGGCGATGTCATCCAGCACAATCAGCACATCGGCCGGCGACAACTGATAAAACGCCATCGCCGCCTGGACTGCTCGGCCGCTGAGGTTCATGTACGTCAGCGGTTGGAGCAGTATTAATTTCTCGTTTGCCGCGCCGGCGGGGCCTTCGAGCACCAAGGCGTCGAATTTGGCCTTTGCCTGGCGACTGAAGTCGCCACGCCGGGTCCAATTCAGTTTTTCCGCCAGCGTGTCCAGGGCGGCGAAACCGACGTTGTGCCGCGTGCCGGAATATTCGCTGCCGGGATTGCCTAGGCCTGCGACCAGGTGCATAACGGCAATTACTTCTTCTCTTTCTCCGCCGCGGCCGGGGCTTCTTCACCTTCCTCGAGTTTCTTGCCGATGACTTCCGGTTCCGCGGCAGCCACGGCCTCGGCGACGGGGGCCTCGACGGTTTCGACGATTTCACGCACGGTGGCCACGATCTGGTCCGCATACTGCAGCGCTTTGACGCCGCTGGGCAACTGCAGATCCTTGACGTGCAGCACTGAATTCAAAGCCATTTCCGAAATATTATGGCGAATCACATCGGGAATGTCGGTTACGAGGCATTCCACTTCAATCTCGGTGAGGATTTGCTGCAGGACGCCGCCGTCTGCTTCGCCCTTAGGCGTGCCACGCAATTCCAATGCGACCGTGACCTCGACCCGTTCATCGAGGCTGACACGCGCAAAATCCACGTGCAGCACTTCGCGGCCCAGGTGGTCGTATTGGACTTCCTTGACCAGCACCTTTTCGCTGCAGCCGTCCACGCTCAGATCAAACAGATGAGCGCCGCGGGTCAGATGGCCGACCACTTCCTTCTTGGGAAGCGTCACGGGGACGACCGCCTCTTTGTGACCGTAAATAACACCGGGAATAAATCCACTGCCGCGCAGACGCCGGTTGGCCCGGGAGCCCAGTTCCGATCGTTGCTTGGCGCTAACTTGTGCAGTTTGAGACATATCGACTCCAATTACTTTTGAACGCTCAGCCGTTTTATGGCCGGCATTTATCCCTTCATTCCACTTTTTCCGTCTTCTCGTTTGAACAGCGCGCTCACCGATTCGTTGTGGTGAATGCGGTGAATCGTTTCGCCCAGCAGTGTAGCCACGCTCAGCACCACGACGCGATCCTTGATGGTGTCGGCTCGGTTGCCGATCGGCAGCGTGTCGGTCACGGCGAGCTTAGTGAACTTTGCTTCCGCCAATCGCTGCATCGCCGGCGGGGCGAAGATGGCGTGGGTGGCGGAAATATAAATCTCCTTGGCGCCGTGCGCAAGCAAAATTTTACATGCTCCCGCGACCGTGCCGCCGGTGGTGATCATGTCATCGGTCATCAACACCGTTTTGCCGGCCACGTCGCCGATGATGTGGGCCACGTCGATTTCACTGCCGCTTTTGCGACGCTTGTCGATGATGCAGATTTCGCCGCCGAGCATGTTGGCGTACACCTGGGCGCGTTTCACGTTGCCGACATCCGGCGAAACGAAAACCATGTTGTCCAGGCCAAGGCTGAGGAACCACTTTTTGAAAACCGGGCCGGCATTCAGATGATCCACTGGGATGTCGAAGAATCCTTGCACCTGGGCGGCGTGCAGATCGACCGACACCACCCGATCCGCGCCGGCCCGTTCCAGCAGATTGGCGACCAGCTTGGCTGTGATCGGCGTGCGCCCTTCATCTTTGCGATCCTGGCGGGCGTAACCGAAATACGGAATCACGGCGGTCACGCGCTGGGCACTGGCGCGCTTCAGCGTGTCGATCCAGATGAACAGCTCCATTAGATGGGCATTCACCGGATGGCTGGTCGGCTGCACGATAAAGCAATCCCGGCCGCGAACATCCTCATCGACTTTGACGATCAATTCGCCGTCGGGGAACAGTTCTGTGTCGCCCTTGCCGAGCGGAATCTGTAGATAATCGCAGATTTTCTGAGCGAGCTGCGGATTGGCGCGGCCCGTGAAAACCTTCAACTTGTCGGCATCCAAGTGTGACATTACACGCCTGCTTGCTCCATGATATTGCGAGCCACGGACGATCCTTCCGGCACCATGCTCTTGCGCGGCACCATGGCGAACGGACCGATTTCGCAATCCGCTCCGATGCTGGATTCACGACCGATATAACTGAACGGATGCACCACCGTGTCCGGGCCGATGCTCACGTCCGCTTCAATGTAGCTGTTGATGCCGCCGACAATGGTGACGCCGGATTCGCGCAGGTGCCGCTGGATACGCTCCTGCATGATCGCATCGACCTCGGCCAGTTGCTGGCGATTGTTCACGCCGATCACATCTTCCTGCGTCACCGCCTGGACCGCGATGACTTTCTTGCCGGCCTGGCGAAGATGGCCGTAAATGTCGGTCAAATAGTATTCGCCCTTTTTGTTGGTGCTGGTCAGCTTGGATAAAGCGAAAAGCAAAGCGTCGGCTTTCACGCAGTAATAACTCGGGAACACTTCCCGAATTTCGCGCTGCTGCGGCGTGGCGTCGAGCTGCTCGACGATGGTCAGGAAATGCCCTTGATCGTCCCGGATTACGCGTCCGTAGCCAGTCGGATCATCCAGGATGGCAGTGGCCATGCTGGCGGCGGCGTGATCCTGACGGTGCGCTTGCAGCAGGGTTTGCAAAACCTCCGAGCGAATCAGCGGCCCGTCGCCGGCGAGGATGAACACGTCGCCGTGCTCCTTTTTCAATTCCGCTTCGCACATCCGCGCTGCATGGCCGGTGCCAAGCTGCTCGGTTTGTTCGATCCAGTGAATGCGGCGATCGTGGCCGAAATACGAGACGATTTCCTCTTTGCCGTGGCCGACCACCATGAGAATTCGCCCGCACCCCGCTCCGTAGCAGGCACGCAGCACGTGCTCGAGCATCGGCAGTCCGCACACTTCGTGCAACGCCTTGGGCTTTTTGGACTTCATCCGCGTGCTTTTGCCCGCGGCGAGAATGATGGCGGTCAGCGACATCGGTCTTTTGCGTTTGAGATCAAGCTACCCCGCTTGGATTCGAACCAAGACAAAGAGAACCAAAATCTCTTGTGCTACCGTTACACTACGGGGTAAGCAAAACTTTCCGGCAGGGTATCCATCGGAGCCAATCCGATGAAAAGAGAGGAAAACCACGCCCGTGGGTGGTCTGTTCACAGATCGCTTCGCCTACCCTTCCAGCTCAATGGCTGAACCTCTCGACGAATGCCTCGATTAGAGGAAAAGAAACTCTACGGAAAACGGGGGCATTGTCAAATCGGACATGGGCATCGCGCCTCATTTTTGCTTTCCCATGATCAGCAGGGAAATCGTCAGCGTTTGCAGCGTGAGGGCGACCAAGATGTAGGTCTGCGTCTGAGTCCCGGAATGGGTTTGAATGTACGCCATCAGCAAAGCTGCGAGGCTGAGGATTTGCACGATGCCGGCTAATAATTTGGTGACCGAAAAATCGCCGTCATGCTGATGCGAACGGCGTAATTCCGATAAAATTTGCTCGCAAATTGCTTCCAATCTCGACGGGCCGGATGCGGAATGGGCGGCTTCGGCGGATGGTTCTTCAACAAAATCCGCGTCGGACGGCGGCCGGAGGGAGACTTTGCTGATAGGCGGATGTTCTGTCACCGATGTCTGCTGCGGTGAGCGGCGGGCGAGATTTCTTTCAATGTAATCGGCCGCTTCCTTGAGCGTTTCCACCGTGGCATCCGGCTCGATAGATGCGGATTCCTGGGCGGTAGGCGGCGGTGTCAAACCCGCCTGGCGCAGCAAAATTGCCCGGCATCCCGCGGATTTGCCGGCTTCGATGTCACGCGGAGCATCGCCCACCATCCATGAACGGTTCAAATCCAACTGCATGGTCTGTGCGGCGTGCAACAGCATGGCGGATTTGGGTTTGCGGCAATCGCAATCCTGCCGGTATTGCTCGACAGTGGCCTCGGGGTGGTGCGGACAGAATTCGTGCCGATCGATCACCGCGCGCGGGTTGATCTCCAGCAGCATTTGATTCATCCGCTGGTTGACCGCACGAACATCGTCTTCGCTAAACATACCGCGGGCGACGCCGCTTTGATTGCTGACCACCACGATGCGAAATCCCAGGGCCCGCAAGCGCGCGATGGTGTCGGCGGCACCGGTGGCGAGCGCCACTTGATTGGGATCACCCAAATATCCATCGCAGGCGATGAGGGTATTGTCCCGGTCGAAAAAAACCGCGGGTCGCTTAAACATCGGTGTGGCGATTATGGTGAGCCGACCGGCAACATCAAGCATGGCGGCCCGCCGCAATATTATCGCGCATGAAAAAGACGGGACACCGATGTGTCCCGTCTTTGCAGAGGATGACTTACTCAAAACTAGGGGTTTAGGCCTGCTTGCGAAGCTTGACCGTATAACGACCGGCCAGAGCTAACGCCGCGGGAGCCAGCAGGGCAGCCGCCGGAAGCGGAACTGCGCCGCCGCCGCCGCCGCCACCACTGCTGCCATTGCTTGGGGCCGTGACGCTATCGATCAACAGACCCGACGATCCGTTGTTATCGGTGACGTTGGTGACTCCGAAGGAGACCGTGTAAGAGCCCGCTGCAAGGCCTGAGATCGAATCAGAGAGATAGCCCGTTTCAGTGCCAACGCCGCTTAGGTAGCCATAGATTCCAGCTTGAGCGGAAGTAAGTGGCGGAGGCGTGCCGGCTGGCGTCGTGGGATTAGCAATCACGAAGAGTTCGGTTCCTACAATCCCTGTGCCCGAGAGGGCGACATAGGCAAAGTCCTGGTTCGTTGCCGGGGTCTCGTTGGTCAGGAAATTGTATTCGAAGCTAAGAGCGCCACCGCTGGTGGTGAAGCTCTGAGTGATGGCGGATCCGCTCGTGACGCCTAGGCCTTCGAGAGTTCCCGAAGACAAGCCGGAGAACGAATCAAGCGCGGCGACATTGGTCGTGGCCGCAGTGCCATCGTAAATGTTGGAGCCGCTGGGATCGTTGTTCAGGAAGGCGACATCGTTGCCTGCCGGTGGATTAAAGCCAGTCCCCAGGGTCTGAATGCTGTCATCGCCCAAGGTGCTCCAACCGGTGTAATCGCCGGTTTCGAATCCGCCGTTCGTAAGGGCGGCCTTTGTGTGTGGTGCCACAGCAAAGCCTAAAGCTAATGCTGCCGCAGCCATAAGTTTGACGCTTTTACGCATAGGAGTACTCCTCTGCTTTCTGCCGTCCATGGGGCGGCGTGTCCGTAACCGTGGCACAAGCTATGCGCAAACCCACCTGGGATAGCGCATTTCCAAATTTTCGACCGAATAGCGTGTGCAGAGAAGAGTCAGCGAATCACAAGCTCAAGATTACGCACTTGAGGCCCTTTAACGACTCACCCACTCTGCAGCCCACTGAATTAGCGGAAATTCACTGCTCTAGTAGAATTTCCACCTGCTAATCATAATCGATATCACGATCGTGCATCGGCGTCAAGTAAATCTTTTTATTTTGCCACTTCTTTTCGCATTTGTGCAGTCCACCACCGCCGTCTTGTAATGAAAATCATATTAGCGACACAGACCCTTAGTTTTATGCGATAATCTGTTCGATTTGAGGGAAAACAGCGTTTTTTGCATCGGGCTATGCCGTGCCAAACGTTTATGACAGCCGGTTTTCGGGCGAACAAGCCAATTGCCGGAGTGCTTCGTACAGACCGATGCCGGCTGCTGTGGCGAGGTTAAGACACCGTTCCATCGGGACTTGCGGAATTCTCAGCACTGTCTGTGGATATCGCTGCAAAATAGCATCCGATAATCCGTGAGTTTCGCTGCCGAAAATGAGCCAATCGAGAGAGGCAAAGCGGGCCTGCCAGAAATTTTGAATTCCCTTGCTGGAAAATAGCCATTTTTGCCCCGGTTGATCCGTCGCCAAGTTCAGGAAGGCGTTATCATCGTCATGAATTACCGGGTTTAACCTCGGCCAGTAATCCAGCCCGCTGCGTTTGAGCATCGCGTCGTCAAGCGCAAATCCCAGCGGCCGCACCAGGTGCAGCGTCGTCCCGGTCGCCATGCACAACCGTCCGATGTTCCCAGTATTGGGAGCGATCTGCGGCTGCATCAGCACAAGCTTCAGGCCATGGGATGCCAAATGGCTCATGGTGGCAAAACCAGATTTCCAAAATGATCGGCCTGCACCAAGGTGCCGTCGTCGGCGCAATATGCGCTCAGCCGGCCGCCTTCCCCTAGAGCCGCCGCGGTGTCCACAAGCACCATTTTGTTGCCCAGCACCGGAACCATTTGCATCCCGCCGACCGGCGGCAGCGGCGATGAAGTGGCGTAATAAGAAACCGGCGTGTGCCCAAAATATCCGGTGCGCCGCCAGGCTTTGGTACGGCTCAATTCCGTTTCGCTGAATCGCCCCCAGAGCAGACGGTGGCACAGTTTCGGCTGCTGCTCGATACGCATCGAGATGCCGGGGTCTTCCGCCGGTTCATCCGGATCCCACTTGCCGTGAACGACAAACAGATCGTGATCTTCATACACACCCGGCAGATTGCGGATGAATTGTCGATGCTCCACGGGAATGCAGTCAACGAGGTGATCCAAATCATCGGCCGTGCAGCCGCCGCTTAATTTTCCCAATGTGTCAAAATCACAGCCGTAGCTCAGCAGCGTCGCATCAAGGCCGTATTTCATAAACCAATGAAACGCCGCAACCCGATCTTCCCCGGCGGCGTTCTCGGCGTAGCAATGGTCGTTGACCACCAGATCGAAAATGTCGTCGTGATTGCCGCGGATAAAATGGCAATTGTCCAGGCCCAACAAGAATTGAATCACGCCATGCGAATTGGGTCCGCGGTTGACATAATCGCCAACGAAAAGCAATTGGCATTTTGGATCGACTTGCTGCACCTGAGTGACCAGTGTCACCAGCGGCCGCAGCATTCCGTGAATATCGCCAATGATCCATCGCATGGGAGCGCGCCACGATATCGCAGATTCCGTCCGGCGAGAACAGCGGAACCATTTGTGTTGGGTACGCTCGCCGAGCGGTGCATTGATCGCTAACATGCCCAGGTCCGACTTCACAGGAGATTGTGCATGATGGTACGTCGAAGTTTTACGCTGGCATTGCTCTGTTGCATCGCTTTTGTCGTCCGTGCCCAGGAAGCGATCGAGTTCAAACAGGAAACGCTCGATAACGGCCTGCAGGTCATTTATGTGCCGCTGCATCAGGCGCCGGTGGTGCATGTGCGGGTGCTGTATCACGTCGGCAGCCGCGATGAGCGGGAAGATCGCCAGGGGTTTGCCCACATGTTCGAGCACATGATGTTCCGCGGCTCGGCTCACGTGAAGCCGGAAGAACACATGAAGCTCGTCGGCATGGTCGGCGGATATTCCAACGCCTTCACCAGCTTCGACCAGACCGTTTACCACGAATCGCTCCCGTCCAACCAATTGCAGATGGCCCTGTGGCTCGAAGCCGATCGCATGTCCAGCTTCAAGGTGTCGGAAAACATTTACAAGACCGAGCGGCAAGTGGTAGCTGAGGAATGGCGCATGGGTCGCAATCGTCCTTACGGGACGATGATTGAGGATTTTTTGAAAACCGCGTTCAGCACGCACAGCTATCGCTGGACGCCGATCGGCAACATGGGCGACTTGCAGCGGGCGGCGGTCAGCGAGCTCCAGGATTTTTTCAACAAGTATTACATCCCCAACAATGCGGTGCTGGTGGTCGCCGGCGATTTTCAACAGGATCAAGCCAGCAAGTGGGTTCACGATTATTTTGCGTGGATTCCGCGCGGGGCGGAGATCGTGCGGAACATTCCCGCCGAACCGCCGCAGGTGCAGGAACGAGATGCCGTGTCGCCGCAGCGCGTGCCGTTGCCGCAGGTGGTGCTGGGGTTCAAGACTCCGCCGTATGAGTCGGACGATCATTATGCCTTGTCGCTGCTTGGTACGGTGATGGGGGGCGGCGCGTCGAGCCGGCTGGAAGAGTTGCTGGTGAATCCGCAGGATGCGCCGTGTGTCGATGTCGGTTCGGAAGACATGACCTTGCAGGATGCGGGAGTGTTTTTCGTCTTTGCCCGGCTCAAGCAGGGCCGCAATCCGCAGGAAGTGATTGCGAAGCTTAAGGATGCATTGGCAGTATTGCGGGAAAAAGGCGTCACCGAGGCCGAATTGGCCAAGGCGCGGATGCAAGTGAAAATGTCATTGCTGCACGGCCGCGAAACTGCCGAGGAGTTGGCGTCGCAGATCGGCGATGAAGCGCTGTTTGCCGGCGATCCCAATCGTGTGAACACCGAGTTGGCCAAGATCGACAAAGTAACCCCGGCGGATGCGCTGGCGGTGGCCCAAAAATATTTGCAGCCGCAGGAACTGACGGAGCTGACGGTGATGCCCGATCCGCTCGGCAAAGCAGCGCGAGCGGCGGCGACGCAAGCACAGCAAACCAAAGACGCCCCTGTCGTGGCGGCGACCAAACCGATTGTGCCGCGTGTGGTCGATTTCCCCAAGGATTATCCGACCGATCCGCCGATCGCCAAAGCCGCACCAGTTCCGGAATTCAAGAAAGGCGTCGAGATGCCGGTCGATGGCTTGAAAACCATCGTCATGACCGACAACCGCCTGCCGCTGGTGAATTGGGCGCTGACCATCCGCCGCGGCGCTGATAGTGAAACCAAAAATCAAAAAGGCCTCAACGCCATTGTTGCCGAGATGCTGCGGCATGGCACCAAAGAGCAAACCTACGAAGAGCTCAACACCGATCTTGAAAGCCGGGGCATTACCATCAGCGTGGAGAATCAAGGGGATTTCACCCGTGTGAGCGGCGAATGCACCACCGATCAACTCGATCACGCCTTGGAGCGAACCCGCCAGGTCCTCCTGGAGCCGCGCTGGGATGCCGATGAATTCGCCTCGGTGAAGGATCAAGAGATAAATAATCTGCTGACCGAACAGGAAACCCCCGACAAGGTGGCGGCGCAGGATTTGTACGCGGCCCTTTTCCCCGGTTCGCCGCAGGGAATGTTTGCCACGCCCAAGTCTATGCAGGCGATCACCCTGGATGATGTGAAGAAGTTTTACGCCGAGTATTACAAACCCAACGATGCGATTCTGGTGATTGCCGGTGATGTGACGGCCGAGCGCGGCAAGGAACTGGCCGGCAAGTTGCTCGCCGATTGGAAGCCGGCGGAAAAATTGCCCGAGGTCGATTACACGCAGCGGCCCATCAGTTCTGCGCAGCGCATTATTCTGGTGGATCGGCCCGGTGCGCCCGGAGTGTCCATATTCGAGGGGATTCGCGCTTATGACCTGCACGATCCCGATAAGTTCGCCGGTTCTTTGGCCGGGCAAGTTTTGACCGGCAGCGGCATCGACTCGCGGCTGATGAAATATGTCCGTGCTGAAAAAGGGTTGGTCTACGGCATCTTCGGCGCGTTCGCCCCCGGCCGGCACAGTGGGGAGTTTGAAATTGAAACCGAAACCCGTCCCGAAGCCACCGCCGAAACCATCGAAGCGGCGATGCACGTGATCAACGGCATGCGCGACGCCGACGTGACGGGGGCGGAGCTGACCGAATCCAAGCTGCGCGTCGCCGGCAAGATGGTTATGGGAATGCAGACGATTCAGGATCAGGCCAATACGCGCACCGACGGAATCCTTAACGGTTATCCGATCGATTATTACGACCGTTATCCGTCGAAACTGGCCGAGGTATCCGCTGCACAGGTGCGGGACGTGATGAACAAATACGTCAAGCCGGCGGGTTTTACGATTGTCGTCGTCGGCCCGGCGGCCCAGATCAAACCGCAGCTCGATAAACTCGGAACCGTGGAAGTGCGACCGATGCCGAGTCTGCGTGAAGGCAACAGCACCAGCAAACCCAGCGACGAAATGCTCAAGCCCGCGGGCGGATGAGCTGAGGCCCGCTCATGCGCCGAGATATGCTTTTTTCACCTCCGCATTGTCCGCCAGTTCGCGCGCCGACCCGCTCATGACAATTTCGCCGGTCTGCAGCACATAAGCCCGATGGGCAACGCTGAGCGCCATGTGCGCATTTTGTTCCACGAGAAAAACCGTTACCCCCTGGCTGTTCACGTTGCGAATATGCTCGAAGATTTTTCGCACAATCAGCGGTGCCAATCCCAGCGACGGCTCATCGAGCAGCAACAACCTTGGCCGCTGCATCAACGCTCGACCGATCGCCAGCATTTGCTGTTCGCCGCCGCTGAGCGTTCCGCTGTTTTGCTCCCGCCGCTCGGCCAGCACGGGAAATAATTCGTAACAATGCTCCAGATTTTTCGCCGTGATCTGTTTGTCCCGGCATTGATATCCGCCGAGCAATAGATTTTCCCGTACCGTCAGATTGGCGAAAATCTGCCTCCCCTCCGGCACCTGGCTGACGCCATGCCGCACGATGTGATCGGGCCGCAAATTTTCGAGTTCGACGGTTTGCTTCTCCACCGTTTGCAATCGCATCGATCCCGAAGTCGGCCGCACCAATCCGCTGATGGTCCGCAGTAATGTGCTTTTGCCCGCACCGTTGGCTCCGATCAGGGCAACAATTTCTCCCCGCTGAATCTGCACTGAAATCCCGCGCAGGGCTTGAATCGCGCCGTAGGAAACGCAGAGATTGGAAACTTCCAGCAGCATCTGTCAGTTTTGTGCTTCACCGAGATACGCTTCAATAACCTTGGGATTCGTCCGAATCTCCGTCGGCGTTCCGGTGGCAATGATTTCGCCGTGATCCAGAACCGTGATGTGTTCGCACACGCCCATCACCAGCCGCATGTCGTGTTCGATCAGCAAAATGGCCAGGGAAAAACTTTCCCGGATGAAGCGGATCAAATTCATCAGGGCGATTTTTTCCTGCGGATTCATTCCCGCGGCGGGTTCGTCCAGCAGCAGCACTTTGGGCTGGGTAGCCAGGGCACGGGCGATTTCGAGACGCCGCTGATCGCCATAAGGCAGGTTTTTCGCCTGTTCATTGACGCGGCTTTGCAGATTAAAAAGTTCCAGCAGCCGCTCGGCTTGCTGGCGCACTTGCCGTTCGGCGGCGACGTAACCGCTGGTGCGCAGCAGCGTGGCCCAGATTCCTTTGCGACGCCGCAATTGGCAGCCGAGGCGGATGTTGTCGAGCACCGAGAGTTCGCCGAAGAGGCGGATGTTTTGAAACGTGCGGGCCAATCCGGCAGCCGCGATTTGGGACGGTTTGCGGCCGTCGATGCGATGGCCGTTGACGGATACGGCGCCATGGTCGGGGCAGTAAACGCCGGTGAGCAAGTTGAACGCGGTGGTCTTGCCGGCTCCGTTGGGGCCGATCAATCCATACAGGCCGCCGGCCGGCAGGGCGAGGGAAAAATTCTGCACCGCTTTCAGCCCGCCGAAAGCGATCGAAACCTCCCGAACATCCAGCAGCCGCTCGCTCATGCCGGCGCTCCCGTGGGAACGCTGATGGCGGATTTGCGATTCCAAAACTGCCAGGAACGCGGCAGGTAATCCCAGATTTCGCGCACGCCGAACAATCCCTGCGGCCGGGCGATCATGACGACAATCAGCGTCAGGGCGTAAATCACCATGCGATAATCTGAAAGATCGATCCCTTCCCGGCGGGCAATCCATCGCATCAATTCCCACCCAGCGCACACGCTGACGAGTGTGATCAGCGGTCCACGTTTGCGTGGGGCGAGCCAGAGAATAAATCCCGCCAAAATTGCCGCGCCGACTAAACCCCACGGCCACAATCCCGGCGGATCGCGCAGCAGTTCGGGCAGCAGCGTCAACATCACCGCGGCGATGGCAGCGCCGGAAACCGAACCGAGTCCCCCGAGCACGACCATGATGACGATCTCAAAACTTTTCTGGAACGCCAACTCCCCGGCATTGATCGTGCCGACGACCATGGCGTACATCCCGCCCGCCAAACCGGCGAAGAATGCGGCGAAGACGAATGTCCGCACCTTGGCCTTGGTGATCGGTACGCCAATCGACGCCGCGGCGATTTCATCTTCGCGCACCGATAACAACGCCCGACCGTAACTTGATTGCTTGAGCCGCAGGATGGCTGCCAGCGTGATGCCGACGGCGAACCAGACCCAGAAAACGGTGCTGTACGCTGGGGCACCGCTGAAACCCAGCGCGCCGCCGAGATGGGTGAGCAATTTGGGAAATGGCAATATCGCAATGCTCGGATCGGTGGTGTCGAGTTGGTCGGGGGTGCCTTGAATGATGACGCGGACAATTTCTCCGAAGCCGAGCGTGACGATGGCCAGATAATCCCCGCGCAGCCGCAGCGACGGCAGACCGACAATCCAACCGGCGGCGGCGGCGACGATCGCTCCGCTGAGGCAGCCGGCGATGAACAGGGCATCACCTTTGGTGAACATACTGCCGTGATTGGCTAGAAAAGTTTTCGTGCTGAGCACGCCGCCGTGAAAATTGAAATCGCCGAAGAGGCGGTACGAGCCGTAATAAACTATCGCCGCCGCGGTGTATCCGCCGAGCGACATAAAACCCGCGTGGCCGATGGAGAATTGGCCGGTAAAACCGTTCACGACGGTCAGCGAAGTGGCCAGGATGATGGCGATGCCGCAGTTCATCAGCAGATTGGCGCCGAACCCGCCAATGATGGGGGCCAGCAGAAAGTGCATCGCCGTGGCAATGATGATGGCCAGCAGCAGTGGCCATGCCATGCGCAGTGGTGTGAACCAGATGCTCGGCGGCGAAGTTGGTGGAGCATCAGCCAAGGGCGATTACACCTTTTCGACTCTGGGTTTTCCGAGCAATCCCTGCGGCCGCAGCAGCAGCACGATGATCAGCACCAGAAACACATACACGTCACGGTAATTACTCGACAGATATTGGGCCCCGAAGAATTCGATCAGGCCGATGAGCAACCCGCCGAGCATGGCTCCGCGCACATTGCCGATGCCGCCGACCACCGCGGCGACGAATGCTTTGAGGCCAAGCAGCACCCACACCGCCGATGCGGTTTGCTGAAGCTGCGGATATTTCATGGCGTACAAAAATCCCGCTGCCCCCGCCAACGCCGAGCCGAGCACGAACGTCGTGGAAATCACGCGGTCCACGTGAATTCCCATGAGTGACGCGATTTTTACATTGAACGAGACGGCCCGCATCGCCATGCCAAAGCGTGTGCGATAGATCAGCAGTTGCATGATGATCATCAGGACGATGGCGACGATCAGGACGGTGACATCGACCAGTTGCAGATGTACGCCGGCGATGGTGGCCAAGGTGCGGTCCACCAGAATTGTCGGCATCTTTTGCGGATACGGACCGAAGGTGTATTTGAGCTGGCCGACGTTTTCGAGCAGCAGCGAAACGCCGATGGCGGTGATCAGCACGTTGAGACGGGGAGCGCTGCGGAGCGGTCGGTATGCAAAATGCTCGATGCAGTAACCGACGATTGCGCACAAAGAAATTGCGGCCAGGGGAACTGCGATCGCCATCGATAGGGGATGGCTGGCGAACAATCCGAAGCGCAGCAGCCGTGTGGCCACGACGTAGCTGAGCCACGCCCCCAGGGCAAAGACATCGCTGTGGGCGAAATTGATGAACTGCAGGATGCCGAAAACCAGCGTGTAACCCAGGGCGATCAGGGCATACAGCGAGCCGACGGCGATTCCATCAGTCAGCGTCTGGACGAGCCTCGGCAATTCGTGGTTCACGCAGGCGATGGAAGACGGTTACGGCGGCGGCTGAACGGTGGCGAAGTACGAAAAGGTTCCGTTGTCGAGTTTTTGGATCACGGCCAGTTTTTTGGCGTTGCGATTTTCGTCGATGGTGACCGAGCCGGTGACGCCTTTGAAATCCTTGGTGCTATTGATGGCGGCGGCGAGATCGGGGCCGCTCAAACTTTTGGCGCGCCTCATGGCATCGAAGAGCAAATTGGCGGCGTCGTAACCCAACGCGGCCATGCTGTCGGGATCGTGATGGTAAGCGGCGTTGTATTTCTTAAGAAACTCCACCACTTCCGGCCGCTTGTCTTCCTTGGCGTAATGATCGGAAAAATAACAACCGTCAAGGGCGTGTCCGGCGTCTTTGAGTTTGTCGGACACCCAGCCGTCGCCACCGATGAGCGGGCAAGTGATGCCGAGCTTGCGGGCTTGCTGGGAGATGGTCACGACCTCGGTGTAGTAGCCGGGGATATAGATAAATTGGGGATTGGTTGCCTGGATTTTGGTTAGCTGGGCGGAAAAATCATTGTCCCCGTCGTGATAGGCTTCGGTAGTGACAATCTTGCCGCCGATCTTGGCGAATTCATCGGAAAAGTTTTTGGAAAGGCCTGAGGAGTAGGCCTGTGATTTGTTATAGAGCACGGCGGCGGTGTCCAGCTTGAGATTGTTTTTGGCGAAAGCCGCTCCGACATAGCCCTGGAACGGATCGATGAAGCAAACACGGGAAATCATGTCGCCGATCGCCGTCACCTTGGGATTGGTGCTGGACGGCGAAATCATCGGCACGCTGTTTTGCTGAGCGACTTGTCCACCCGCCATGGACAGAGATGATGCCACTTCGCCGATGATTGCGACCGCATGATTCTCCTGGATCAGGCGGGTGACGACGGTGACCGCTTCCCCTTGCTTGCCTTCATCATCATCAGCGATCAATTTAATCTGCCGGCGGTTCACGCCGCCTTTTTCATTGATTTCCTTGACAGCAAGTTTCACGCCCTCATCCGTCGAATCGCCGAAGGTCGCTTCCGGCCCGGTCATCGAGCCATATTCACCGACGACGATCGGTCCGTTATCACTGGTGGAGGCGGTGCCAGCTGACTTTTGCTTGCAAGCGATCGCGCCCACCAGCAGTCCACCCAGCATCCCGAAGGCAACGAATTGACGCAGCATATGATCTCCCGAGCAAATTCGAGGCGGAATGTAGCGGCAGGTGGCGGATGTCGCAAGAAAAACGTGATCGGTCTGACATCACTTTGACGTTTGGATGGCATGCTCCAGCGCGCCGGCGACCAACTGACCATTGTCTGTTATTGACGTTGAGAGGCTGAATGGCTTGTGGTCGTCGAGGAATTTTTTCGCCAGATTCCATTCCTTGATCGCTTGATCATGGTGTCCCTGGATTTGAAAGGTGCAGCCGAGGTGATAATGGACCGTGACGGAATCAGCACACATCGCCGCGGCGGCTTTCAGATACTGCATGCCCTCGGTAACCTGTCCGGACTGAACCAAAAGCCAGCCTTTGATGTCCCACGCATCCGCCAGCTCAACGCCAAAAGGCCGGGCGACAGAAATCGCCTGTTCTGCCAGAACCTGTGAGCGTGGTAGATCGGGCGCGTCAATGGCATCGCCCCATAGCAGCGCCAAACCAACAAGGGCGTCAGCGTCGGTGAGCTCGGCAGTGATCGAACCAGCGGCGGTTGCGCGTGCCTTTTCTGATTGACCGGCGATGGCATACGTTTGCGCACACTCGATACTCATTTCAACGCTTTGCTGTTCGGGGTGGTCGGAGGTGAGCGCTTCTATCTTGTCGGCGATTTCCGCGGCGTGGGAGAGATCACCCTGTTTGCGGCAGAGCAGCATTAGTTCGCCTAGCCAGCTTGTATGATCTCCCGTGTTTTGCGAAATGAGTTGGCTCACCTGGTCGGGTGGCAGCTCCCGGGTAAGCAACATCAAGATTGAAAATTTGGGACCGAAGATTTTGTCGTCATCTGTGCTCTCGATCATCTGACGAAAATCCCGTGCGGCGGCATCCACTTTGTTCAGACGAATTTCCGCAATAGCGCGCTCGGCGAACATCAGTGCCGCGTCCGGTGCATCATATGATTTGATTTGCTCTGGATCGGCTTCATCCAGAACTTGCTGATCCTCGTGATCGTGAACCATCGCCTTGTACAGTTCGCAGCGGATCGATTGGCGGTCATGCTCGCTCTTGACGTTGGAAAGTGCGGCACGGGCGGCGGATTTGGCGGCGTCGGTATTTTCCTCGGACAGATCGTAGTTCACAGCATAAACCGTCCAGCGGACGTAATTGCGGTCGGCCGGTGACAACTGCGGCGCTTCCTTGACTAATACCGCCGCCGTTAACAGGTCTTTTTGATCTGAGTGGCGATACAAATTCACCATGTCAGCGCGAAGATTCACGTTACTAGGATCGATCGAGAGGCCGAGTTGGAGGGCACTGAGTGCCTCCTTGGTCTTACCCGCGGCAAGGTACGCCCGAGCGAGCATAAGCAGATGCACGGAATTGCTTTGCGGGGTGGCAGTCGGAGAGAAGCCGTTGGACCGCAAATCGGCCAGGGCTAAATCAGCTGTGGCCGGGCCCAGTTCCACGTAAGCGGAGCCGCGCGCGAAAGCCGCGTCACGACTATTTGGATCGAGCTGCAGAGCGCGCGACGCTGCGGCAATAGCCTGCTTGTATCGATGCAGGAAATGCTCCGCCACCGACTCGCTGGTCCAGACGTGATCATCCTCCGGATGAATGGCTAACCAATCTTCGCAAGCTTTGATGGCGTCGGCATTGCGATTCAAGCTAATCAGGCAAGAAATCAGGGTGCGACGAATTTGGGCATTGGGAGAATCCGGACTCAATAAATTCAAGGCTTCGTTGAAACGGCGCTGCCCGATCAGGAAGTTGGCGGCGGCGTTTTGCGCCTCGATGGATTGGCTGTCTCTATCCAACGCCTGTCGATAAGCGATCTCCTGCAAATCCGCCCTTCGGAAAGCGGCATAATATTGGGCCAGCGCCAGCCACGGCGAGGGTGATTTGGACCAGGCGGGGCGATCGGCCAGATCGCTAATGGCTTTCTCCCCCGCAACCAGGTCATTGCGAAGCTTGGCCACGTCCGCCAGCGCGAAATAACCGAATTTGTCGTCAGGCCACTGCTGTTTGATCTGCTCGGCTACGGCTGCGCTTTGGTCGACGTCAGATGCCGCGCGGCTGTCGGCGGCGACACGGTAATAGGCAAAAAACAAATCCTGCCACGCATCGAACGATTGCGGATTGGCGTCACGGGCTGATTTTCGCCGGACAATGATCTCCTGCGGCGTGCAGTTCGCTTTTTCCCACGATGCCGACTGCTCGCGGAAATAGGTGTTGTTCGGATCGATCTGCAAAGCCTGATCGATGTATCGCCGCGCATCCTCCTGTTTATGCAGGGCTACGCTGCAAGCCACCAAACCCTTCAGGCATTCGAGGGATTCGTTCTGCCGCCGGAGTCCCTCGTTAAAATTGTCGATCGCTTTCTGATATTGGCGGCGCATCTGATACACGCTGGCCAGTCGAATCCAGCAGCCGGCGAAATCCGGATAACGCTGCACCAGTTCCTGTGCATCCTTCAGGGCGGTATCCAAATCTCCCCGTGCGACATCCAGTCGGCAGCGGTCGAACCAGCCGCCGGTTTCGTCGGCATCAATCTTGCCGAGCAACTTGACGTATTTCTCTGCGACATCCCATTGCTTTTGCTCCATCGCGATTCTGAACCGCTCGTTAAGCAGCTTGGGATCCTGTGGTCGCAGCTTCTCGGCGTCGTCTAAGTGCTGAAGCGCTTCTTTGGTTTCGTGGCGACGCAAATGAAAAGCGTACCAGGCCATGTCACGATCAAACGGATCGGCGATCGCATCCATCTGTTGGCGGGTTAGCTCATCGATTTTTGCCGCATCCTGGCGCAGCTGAGCATCGGCCAATTGCAGGGCGAGATTCTTCGGCTCCGCGGCAAGGGCCTCCTGTATAACTTTCTGAGCTTGATCGTTTTGCCCGGCTGCGACGTATAGCGACAGCAGCGCATTGACCACCGCAACATCGGCCGAGTTTTGCTTGCGTAGTAATTCATATAGTCGGATCACTTCATCATTTCGCCCGGCGGCGCGCTCGTCGGTGATCTTGGCATGGATTTGCTGCGGGGTGGATTCCGGCAGCGCCTTGAGCACCGCCTGCACATCCGGCGTCTGCCCCGCTCCCGGCCGCAGCAGCGCGATCGCCGCGGCGAATTGTGGCAGGTCACTGTCCGTCGGCGTCAATCGCTTAAGCTGCTGCAATTGCTCGCTCGCCAGGTCCGGCTCGTGATCTACAATCAGCAGGCGAAGCAGGCTTTTATGCACCTGCGGAGCATCCGGTCGCGCGTCGACGATTTGCCACAGCAGCGTTTTGGCCAAGCCGGTTTGATTCGTCAGCGTGTATGCCGTCGCCAGGAGATAATCCAGGTCCCAGTCGTGAGCGTTCAGTTCGCCGCTGCGCTGCTGAAAGAGCCGACGGGCTTTTTCCAATTCGGGTACCGCCTCGGCTGCCCCTTCCAGGCTGCCCCGCACCATGAGCAATTTCGCGTGCAGCTGCAAAGTGGAAATCGACTGTGGGGCGGCCCGCTGCAAATCAGCCATGCGCCGATCGATCTCGTCGGATATCGGCGTCCGCTGCGGTCCCGGCGGCGTGGCGGCCCACTGGCTGATCAAAAGCTGCAGCAGCGCAGTTTGCGTTTCACGTTCCAGCGCTGAATGAATCTTACAACTTAATACCAGCGGGCCACCCGAATCGGTCACGGGCCGGCGCAACAAGTCGATCATTTCCGGCCATTTGCTTGCATCCTGATCCACCACTTTCGTAAGCATCAGGCGCGCCGATTGATCGTCGAAAGCGACGGCCAGGCGTTGCCGAAGCACCTGCTCTGCTTGAGCCGATTGATGATGATGATCGGCCAAATACGCGGCGGCCGATGTCGCCACCTCCGATGCCGCCGGGTCATCTGATTTCGCCACTTCTTGAGCTTTGCTCAGCACCTGCGGAATTCGATCGCTGTATGTTGAATCATTCTTGTCATCGCTCTTGACCACCTGATCCGCGACCAGCAGCACCCGATAATACAACAGCCAACTTGCCGAGTTCCTCGGATCGGTGTCAACGGTCTTCTGCATCACGGCGATTGCATCGGCAAGGTGCTGCTTTTCGTCAGCCGGCGCGCTGTGCTTTCGCAAGCTGTCGGCCTGGCGAACGAAGGTGCGGGCTATGTAGTAAGCGAACAAAGGATTGCGCGGATTCTTTTGCAATTGCGCTGCCAACGCCTGCCGATGCACATTCATGTCGTGATCCGGCGCATCGGTTTGCTCCAGCCAATCGATCAGATATGAAGCGTCGATCCAACCCTGTGCTTCATCGTTAGATGGATCGGCGGAGATCAATTCCCCAGCGGCATCTCGCAAAGCGGCGATGGATTTTGCATCGCTGAAAAATTGCAGCTTGAGTTTTTGCAGGGCAAATAAACCGCGCAGCGCTTCAAGATTTTTCGGATCGACGATCAGAGCATGTTCCCACTCGACTTGCTCATCTTGCCAATGAGCCGGCTCCCCGAGATTTTGCTGGTGCAATGCTGCGGCGAGCCGGATGTAAAGGGATGCAGTGGATTTCCCCTGCCGCAACAGCGCCCGATACGCCTCGACCGCCTCGGTGAATCGATGCTGCTGTATCAACAAGTCAGCTTGGCCGAGGGTCATCAACGCCTGCGTAGTGGCGGGCGCGGTTTGGGCCGTTGCCCCGATCGAGCTAACGATTACGCACAGCAGCAATGCTCGACCGAAAAAAGACATTCTGCCAATTCCTTTAGCGAGAGGGATTACCAACGGAGGCTAACTCGTGGTTGGAAGCTAATAATCGGTCGTTGCGATGTCAATGCAACCGGGAGCGCACCGTCTCTGCGATGATGAATTCCTCATCTGTCGCGATGACACGGGCGGTAATCCGGCTCTTGGACCGGGAAACAATGTCAGCCCCCGTGCTGTTGAGGTCGGAATCGAGCGAAAGCCCCAAATGTTCCAGACCCTCGCATATCCCCGCGCGCACTTCAGGAGCATGTTCGCCAATGCCGCCGGCAAATACCAGCGTATCAAGCCCACCCATCGCCGCCGCCAAAGCGCCAACAAATTTCCTGGCTTGGTAGCAAAAGATATCAACCGCCTCGGCTGCGCGCGGATCGGTTGCGCGATGATCCAGGAGATCGCGCATGTCGGAAGTGGTTTCGGAGATTGCCAGGAGTCCGCAGCGCCGGGAAATGAAGTCGTCCATCTGGTCCGGGGTCATGCTTTCCGTGCGCATGAGGTAGACCAAAAGACCCGGGTCCAGATCGCCCGGCCGGGTGCCCATCACCAGTCCCGCGGTGGGGGTGAACGCCATGGTGGTGTCGATCGGCTTGCCTCCGCTCACCGCGGCCATGCTGGCGCCGGAGCCGAGATGTGCGAGAATCAAACGGCCATTGGCGGCGTCGGCTCCCGCTATCGAGGCCAGACGCTGCATGAGATATTGATAGGATAAGCCATGAAAACCGAATCGCCGGATGCCTGCGTCAAAATAATGGCGTGGAATCGGTAGCATGGTGGCGACCCGCGGCATGTTGCGATGAAACGCCGTGTCGAAGCACGCCACCTGGGGCAGCGTGGGAAAGGCCTGGTGAAACGCTTCAATCAGCGCGATTTCCCGCGGCAGATGCGCCAAATCAAGCGGCTCGGCTTTGCGCAGTTCTGCAATCACTTGCGGGGCGATCAGTTGATGTTCAAGCAGATGCAAACCGCCGTGAACCACGCGATGGCCGATGGCGGTAATGGGGGAATTTCCCAGACAATCGCGAAGATGTTGAATGATGATTGCCGCGGCTTGGCGGTGATCTGAAGCATCAACTTGCCGAACGCTTGGAGCCGAATCACCGTCGTCTTTTGAGATCAGTTGCGTGCCGGGTTGCCCGATTCGTTTAACTTGGCCACTGAACCGACGGACAGGCGGATCAGCGGTATCGAAAACCGCGAACTTGATGCTGGATGAGCCGCCGTTGATGGTCAGGATGAACGGCCCGCTGACGGGCATCATTGGCTCCATTTCCAGTTGCGGATCTCCGGCATGTCCTGTCCGTGTTTGCAGATAAATTGCTTGTGCTCGACGAGCTTGTCGTCCATTTCCTGTTTCAGGTAATCGGCCCGGCCGGCCAGTTTTGGAACACGATCAATGACATCCCGCACCAGATGAAAGCGGTCAAGATCATTCAGCACCGTCATATCAAAAGCGGTGGTGATCGTTCCCTCTTCTTTGTAGCCGCGGACGTGGATGTTGTGATGATTTGTCCGCCGATACGTGAGCCGATGGATCAGCCACGGATATCCATGGAAGGCAAAAATCACGGGCTTATCACGGGTGAAAATGGAATCGAAATCTTTATCGCTTAGCCCGTGGGGATGTTCGATTTCCGGCTGCAGCTTCATGAGATCGACGACGTTCACCACGCGAATTTTCAAATCCGGCTGCGACTTGCGGAGAATCGACACCGCGGCCAATGTCTCCAGCGTCGGCACATCACCCGCACAGGCCATCACCACATCCGGCTGGTCACCGCGATCGTTGCTGGCCCATTCCCAGATGCCCAGCCCTTCGCTGCAATGGCGGACGGCGGCATCCATTGGGAGCCACTGCGGCGCCGGATGCTTGCCGGCGACCACGACGTTCACGTAATGCCGGCTGCGCAGGCAATGATCCATCACAGACAGCAGGCAATTCGCATCGGGTGGCAAATAAACGCGCACGATCTCGGCCTTTTTGTTCATCACATGATCGATGAACCCAGGGTCTTGATGCGTGAAACCATTATGATCCTGCCGCCAGACGTGCGATGCCAGCAGGTAATTTAACGAAGACAGCTTCGGCCGCCAGGGAAGGTGCGACGTGATCTTCAGCCACTTGGCGTGCTGGTTGAACATCGAATCGATAATGTGAATGAATGCTTCATAGCAATTAAAAAGCCCATGCCGACCGGTGAGCAGATACCCTTCAAGCCAACCCTCACATTGATGCTCGCTGAGCATCTCCATCACGCGGCCGGCAGGGGCTAAATATTGATCGTTCTTTTGCGTTTCCGCTTCCCATTGCCGATTGGTGGTTTCGAAGACGGCATCGAGGCGATTGGATAGCGTTTCATCGGGGCCAAAGATGCGGAAATTCTTGCCAGCCTCATTGCGTTTCACCACGTCTCGAAGGAATTTGCCGAGCACCAGCGTATCGGCGGCGGTGGCGCTGCCGGGCGATGGAATGTCGACGCCATATTCCCGGAAATCCGGCATGCGCAAATCGCGCAGCAATAGCCCGCCATTGGAGTGAGGATTGGCGCCCATCCGCCGCTGGCCTTTGGGGGCAAGGGCAGCCAGTTCCGGCTTGAGTTTGCCCTGCGCATCGAAAAGCTCCTGCGGCCGATAGCTGCGCAGCCAGTTCTCCAGCTCGACCAAATGTTCGGGATTCTTGGCGGGATCCGACAGCGGAACCTGATGCGAGCGGAAAGTTCCCTCGACCGGCAGACCATCCACAAATTTAGGCCCCGTCCATCCCTTCGGGCTTCGGAGCACGATCATCGGCCAAGCCGCTCGCGCAGTAACCCCATTGCTCCGGGCATCATCTTGAATCTTCTTGATCCTCGCAATGGCAACATCAAGCGCCGCCGCCATCGCTTGGTGCATCTTCGCCGGCTCATATCCTTCAACGAAAAAAGGCTCCCAGCCGTATCCTTCCAGCAGCTTCTGCAACTCCGCCTTGGGAATGCGCGCCAGAATCGTCGGGTTGGCAATCTTGTATCCATTAAGATGCAGGATCGGAAGCACCACGCCATCGTTGACCGGATTGAGAAATTTATTGGAATGCCAGGCGGTGGCGAGCGGTCCGGTTTCGGCTTCACCATCTCCAACCACACAGGCAACAATCAAATCCGGATTGTCAAACACCGCGCCAAATGAATGGCTCAGTGAATATCCCAGTTCGCCGCCTTCATGCATCGACCCGGGACACTCCGGCGATACATGGCTCGGAATGCCTCCCGGAAAAGAAAACTGCTTGAACAACCGGCGCAGACCCGTTTCATCCTGAGAAATGTTTGGGTAAATCTCGCTATAGGTTCCCTCCAGATAAGTATTGCCAACCAGCGCCGGTCCGCCATGCCCGGGGCCGGAGACATAAATCATGTTCAGGTCGTACTGGTTGATCATACGATTGAGATGCACATAAATAAAATTCTGCCCTGGCGTGGTACCCCAATGCCCCAGCAGCATCGGCTTGATATGCGAAAGCTTCAGCGGCTCACGCAGCAGCGGATTGTCGCAGAGATAAATCTGCCCGACGGACAGATAGTTCGCTGCCCGCCAATATGCATCCATCTTTTGCAGCAAGTCCGTCGAAATTGTTTCGCTCATGAACTCCTTCGTGATGATGAAGCACTCTGCGGCAAACCCCGCAGTCCGCATCGAACTTCAATGCCGCCGTATCGGAGGGCAATTCTATGCCTAAATCCATAGGGAGAATCCCTTATCGGATGGAATTTTCGGCGTTCGCTCCGGATGTGCCCGGCAATCACGCCGATATATCACTTATGTCCGAGCCGTCCTTCGGCGCCGCTTTGCCTTCATCGAGTGCGGAGAGTCGTTGCGCGCGGCCGGCGATACATGCCCTTGTCGAGCCGATGGTCATCGCCATTTTCTTTTGCACCCTGCTTGCCAGTTCCGCGCTGCTGTTTCTTCTGGAACCGATGTTCGCCAAGCTTTTGCTTCCCCTGCTCGGCGGAAGCCCGGCGGTGTGGAACACCTGCATGGTTTGCTTCCAGGCACTGCTCCTGGCCGCTTATGCCTTTGGACATTGGTCGATCCGCCGGCTCGGAGTCCGGCGACAAACACTGCTGCAGTTGTCGGTCTTGTTAATCGGAGCCGTGGCATTGCCCGTGTCGCTGCCGAGCGGATGGCAGCAACGCCTGGGACGCAATCCAATTTTGTGGGTTTTGGAGGTTTTGGCGATCGGCGCCGGGTTGCCGTTCTTCGCCGTGGCGACGACCGCGCCGGTGCTGCAGCGCTGGTTTGCCTCCACCGGCCACCGGCGCGGCGCTGATCCCTATTTTCTCTACACCGCCAGTAATCTTGGCAGTCTTGCCGCTCTGATTGCCTATCCAACGCTGATTGAGCCGTTGATGCGCTTGAAGGATCAGACCCATTTGTGGTCGGTGGGATACGCCGGCCTGTTCGTGCTCTGCGCCGCTTGCGCACTGTTCGTGAGATCGAGCGAAAACGCCACCGAGGCATACGCTGAGCCAATCACCGCATTCCGCCGGGTGCGATGGATTGTGCTGGCGATGATTCCATCAAGCCTGTTGCTTGGGACAACAACATTCATGACAACGGACATCGCCGCCGTGCCCATGCTCTGGATCATTCCGCTGATTCTGTATCTCCTGAGTTTCATTTTGGTTTTTGCGCGGCGTCCCATCGTGCCGCATCGGATCATGCTGCGATTGCAACCGGTCTGCGCCTTGGGAGTCGCTTTCTTCATGCTGGCGGGAGTGGCGCAGCCGGTGTGGATGGTGCTGATTATGCACTTGAGCTGCCTGTTCATCTCCTCCATGGCGTGCCACGGCGAATTGGCGGCTGACCGGCCATCGGTCGGTCGGCTCACCGACTTTTATCTGATGATGTCCTTGGGTGGCGTGATCGGCGGAATCTTCAACGCCCTGGCAGCGCCGCTCCTGTTCCACAGCGCTATTGAATATCCCATCGCACTCATTGCCGCGTGCGCGATTTGTCCCCGGTGGCAATCGAGCAGACAAAAACCCGGTCGAGCCGCAAAGATTCTCGACATGATCTGGCCGGCCGCGGTCGGCGCACTGGCCTGGGGAATGCCACGGCTAATCACCGCTACAGCGAACGGCTCGATTTCCTGGCGGATTGTCGGTTTGGGAACCGCGGTCATGGCTACCGCATTGGCCCTAACCCGGCGATGGAGATTTGTCGCTTCGCTGGCAGTTCTTTTTGCCATCGCCGGCGCTGATGTGCGAAGCGGTCAGGTGCTGCTCATCCGAAGAAGCTTTTACGGAATCCACCGCATCGTCCGCAATCCCGTTGGTCCCTTCAACGACATCTTTCACGGAACCACCGTTCACGGCCGGCAATTCGTCGACGCCGAGGGCACCCCTTGCCAAGCGACGACGGCACTCACCTATTACACTCGAACCGGACCGATCGGGCAGCTTCTGACGCAAACTCTCGGCACGAATCCGGCCAAGCGCGTTTCGGTCGTCGGCTTAGGCGTCGGAAGTTTAGCCGCCTACACCAACCGCGGAACCGAGCTCACTTATTTCGAGATCGATCCCACCGTTCGATGGCTCGCCGAGGACTCGGGCTATTTTTCGTTCCTCAAGGAGGCTAGGAACCGCGGCACGATTGTCCGGATCATCGTCGGCGACGCCCGGCTGACGCTCCGCCAGATGCCGAGCCGTTCGTGCGATGTTCTAGTCATCGACGCATTTTGTGGAGATGCGGTGCCCGTGCATCTGCTGACCCGCCAAGCTATGAGCATTTATCTGGATAAGCTGGACGATCAAGGCGTTCTGGCATTTCATATTTCCAATATATATCTCGATCTTCTACCGATCTGTTCAGCTCTGGCCGCCGACTCCGGCTGCACTGGAATGTATCGCAGCGACCTGAACGTCAGTCCCCTGGAGTCTGCCCAGGGCAAATGTGCCTCGCAATGGGTGGTGGTCGCCCGAAACCGCGTTGCCCTGGACATGCTTAACAGCGATCCGCGCTGGCAGCCTCTTCCTCCGACCCAGCAGCGAGTGTGGACCGACGATTTCTCAAACATCCTCAGCATATTTCGCTGGCAATAACGATCGACTCCGCTTCTCACCGCGATTGGTCAAAATCAAACCGGTTACTTGCGGGGCCTGACAGCTGCGGCAATTGGGCACGCAGAGGGCCAAAAATGCGTATCCGGTACTCCCGAAAAGAATCGTGATTCCCCAATCTCATAGCGGCTGGTTATTGTCTTTAATTGAACCAGATTGCCATTGGCGCTGAAAAAGAAGCGTTGCGGGATGATGTGAACCATAATTCCCAGCAGGGAATCTCCGTCGATCCTGCGCGGCGGCATTGGGATAGCATGCTACGGGTCCATGGGAGTTGAAATATGAGACGAATTAGACTGGGCCTTTGGATGCTGATGATGTCGATGGCCATGGCCGGATTGGTTGGGATGGCGGGATGCGCTTCGGTCGGATACGACCGAGGGCCGGAATGGGACGGGGGCTTTGGTAACTACGGGGGATACTACGGAGGGAACTATGGACACGACAGGGATCAGCATTCGCAGGCATTTCACGCCGATGCCGGCAGCCGTGAAAGTGATAGAGGACGGGCATCGATGGGGTCGGCGGGGCACGGAAGCGCACCATCGGGCGGTGGCGGATCGCATGGGGGCGGTGGCGGTCATCGCTAATCGCCGCATGTTCTGGCCGCATGGCTTGCGAGACTTGGATCAGTTGAACATCAATCGTGAGTAGAAATCTATGAAAACTAAAACACACGGAACTATCGAAAGGATTATGGCGGGCCTTCTCGCCGGCGGAAGTTTACTGTTTGTCAGCGGATGCAACCATGTGGCGAATTCTTCGCCGACGGTGACATCAGCACAAACCTCGGCGCAGGCTCCGGGCGCGCCTGGTCAAGGCCAACCGGTTTTTGACAGCGACGATCAAGTGGTCACCGCGCTGCTTGCCGCGGTCAAAGCCCAGGACCATGAACAGGTACACCATTTGCTTGGTCCGGCCTGGAAGGAATTGGTTTCCGGTGACAAGGTTGAGGACGCCAATGCGTTCAAAGAATTCGCCGACCGGGCGGCTGAACATATGCGCCTTGAAAAACACGCGGGCGGGGCGTCGATCCTGCATGTCGGCAAAGACGATTGGCCGTTTCCCATCCCGATCGCCCGGACTCCCGGTGGCAAGTGGTTTCTGGACACCGAGGAAGGCAAAGAGGAAATCCTGGCTCGGCGGATCGGGAAAAACGAGTTGGAAGCAATCAAGATTTGCCGGATATACGTGGATGCGCAACGTGAATATGCCAGTAAGCCGCGCGACGATACCGATGTGCTCAAATACGCCGAGCGGATTTTAAGCACGCCTGGCAAGATGGACGGCTTGTATTGGAGTGTCCCAGCCGGCGGGCAGCAAAGTCCGTTCGGCCGGTTGATCGCGCAGGAGAAACTGGAGGGCTATCAACCAGCTCCCGGCCAACACGAGCGTTATCACGGGTATCGGTTTCGGGTGTTGAAGCAGCAAGGCGCTGCCGCTCCGGGCGGGAAGTACAGCTATGTGATTAACGGAAACATGGTCGCAGGTTTTGCGCTGATAGCGTATCCCGTGGAATATGAATCATCAGGGATCATGACTTTCATCGTGAATCAGCGCGGCAAAGTCTTCCAAAAGGACATGGGAGCGAATACGCCCGAAATTGCCCGGCATGTTGCCGAGTACAATCCGGATAGCAGTTGGAAGCTGGTCAAGGACTAAGCGTGACGGTTGCATTGTCGGCGCGGTTTACCACCTGTGACATTTCACAAGCGACAGCAACCTCTGCACATCTTCCACTCGTCCGTGGCCCGGCGGTGAGGATAAAGCGTTGGCCGCGCCGCAAGCCGCGCCGAGTTGGCAGGATTGCGGAATGTCCTGGCCTTGCAGCAAACCCATCGCCAAACCGGCGGCAAAGGCGTCGCCGCTGCCGATGGGATTGATCGGTGTGATCAGCGGTGGGGTGATTCGCCAGAATTGTTTGCCGTCGGAAACAACGATTGGTCTCGCGCCGTCGGTGATGATCGCACATTGCGGGCCTTGGGCGAGCAGATGCTCGATGGCTCGGCGCAGCGATGCATCATCTTCAATCGGAAACGGCGTATTTTCCTGCAGCTCCAGATGATTCGGTTTAATGAAAGTTGGCTCGAACGCCAAGGCATGTTGCAGCGGAGAGCCGCGGGCATCAAGAATCACTTGCAAATTGCGACGGCGGGCCATCTCCGTGCAGTGGGCATAAAAATCCTGCGGAGCTTGTGGGGGCAGCGATCCGGAAAGAATCAGCATGGCAGCGGTCGGAAGTTTGGATTCGAGCCATTGCAGCAGTTGCTCGTATGCTTGCGGATTGACAGCCGCCGGTTCCTCGACGAGCTCCGTCGCCTTGCCGGTCGACCGATCCAGCACGGTCACACAGGTGCGGGTCGTCGGTTGCACTTCGATCAAATCATGCGCGATGCCGGCACGGTCCAGATCGGCACGGATCAATCGGCCGTTATGGCCTCCGACAAATGCGCCGGCGAGCGCGGGCTGTTTCCAAGTGTGCAGCGTGCGGATGACATTCAGCGATTTGCCTGACGCGCTTTCACGAACTTCGACAGCCCGGTTCACCGCATCGAGTGAAAACCTGGTGAAGACAAATGTCTTTTGCAGGGCCGGCGTGGTGCCGAGGCAGATGATCATGGCGGTAATTCCATTAACATTTCCATGGTGCTGAGCCGAAAACCGCATGCCTTGAAAAGATTGCGTGCCGCATCGTTGGCGGCGGCGGTGTCCAGCCTAATCTGCTTGACGCCGATCGCCGCAAATCGCTCGATGGCCAGCATCACCAATTGCCGCCCCAATCCTTCATGGCGGTACTCCGGCTCAACCCACAGATCATGAATGAAACCGTACTCGGTAAGGCGATAAATCGGAATCTCCCGCTCAACCGTGGCGATCAGAAACGCAACGAGCTGATCCGTGGCAGCTAACGGATGGGGTACGACAAGAAAGACACTGCGCGGATCGACGGCCCGTTCGGCCAGCCAGTTGCGATACATTTCCTCGGGTCGATCACGAAATCCATATTTGGCCGGGTCCCATGATTGGTGCATCGCGCAAATCCGCTGCACCATCGGCAATACGGCCGGAACATCCTGCGGCGTGGCGGGACGGATATCCATGCCACCGATCATATGCCCGCAAGCCGCAATCCCTAAAGGTGGCATTATCTTTGCAGCCGCCATGGAAATGGAAACCGGCCGGACGTTACGGCCATGGTTGCGCATGGTTGGAATACAGCAGAGGTGAAACATGAATCGCAAAACATCATTATTTCTGGCGGCAATATTTGGCTTGGCTGTCGCGGGATGCCAAGACACAAATACCGATCACGCCAGCAGCATGAGTCCTGATGATCCCAATGCCCAAATCGCCGGTTCCAATGCTTACGGGAACAACGGCGGCGCCGACGGAGGCAACAACGCCAACAGTAACGCTCCAGGCTCGACCGGCAACCCTGGCAACAATAGTAATCCGGCCGGCAATTCCACCGGCAATCCGGCCACCAGCGGTGGGACCAACAACGGTGTCGGCGGTGCTGGTGCGACCAACGGGTCAGGCGCTTATGGCGGCGGCGGAGCGGGTGCTTATGGCAATGGAGCCAATGGCACAGGGAACTCAGTGGGCAGCGGTGGTAATAGCTCCGGCGGAGTCGGCGCAAACAACGGTTCGGCTTCCGGCAGCGGCAGTGCGGGCGCAGCCAGCGGCGGCGGCGCGGGAGCGGCTGGTGCGGGTGGAGCGGGTGCAGGTGGTGGCGGTCGCTGAATCTGCATAAAACATTAATACAAGTGGGGTCGGCACGATCCATTTCCGGCCCCACTTTGGCGCGCTGTGTCGATTATGCATTGCCTCGGATATCTTGGCCGATATCCGATGTCCGAGAAACCGCTGCATATCACCACCGAGCAAACCAATGCCGAGACCAGCGATCGCTTCCATCGCTTTCGCCTCATTGGCTGGTGGGACCACGGAAAACTTGCGCGGGCCAAAGTGCTGGTAGTGGGGGCAGGGGCGCTTGGAAATGAAATCGTCAAAAACCTCGCGCTGCTCGGAGTCGGATCGGTGCTGATCGCGGATTTGGACCGGATTGAAAATTCCAATTTATCCCGCTCGGTGCTGTATCGGGAATCGGACAATGGCCAATTTAAGGCCACCGTCGCCGCCCGTGCCGCGGGGGATATTTATCCAGCCATCCGCGCCCACGCATTCAACGGCAATATTGTTTACGACCTGGGCCTGGGCGCTTACCGCTGGGCGGATGTCATCATCGGCGGCCTGGACAACCGTGAAGCGCGGCTCGCCATCAATCGCGCCTGCTGGAAACTCGGCCGGCCCTGGATCGACGGAGCGATCGAGCAAATTCAAGGCGTCGCCCGTGTTTTTTCACCGCTGATTCATCCCGATGGTCCGTGCTACGAATGCACCATGTCCGAAACCGACTGGAAGCTGCTGCAAATGCGGCGGTCGTGCAATTTGCTCAGCCGTTCGCAAATGCAGGCGGGGAAAACGCCGACCACTCCCACGATCAGTTCGATCATCGCCGGCGTGCAGTGCCAGGAAGCGGTGAAGTTGCTGCATGGTTTGGACACGATCACCGGCAAAGGATGGGTTTTCGCCGGCCTCTCGACGGAAGCGTACATGGTGGATTATCAGGCCAAGGCGGATTGTCTCAGCCACGATCCATTGTCGGAGATCATTCCACTCGACGGTGGCGCGCGGCAGATAACCGTCGCCAATTTACTGGAGCAGGCCCGCCAAAAACTCGGTCCCGCCGCACAATTGGAATTAGCCCGCGAAGTCCTGCACAAAATGGTCTGCCCCCAATGCGGCGATCAGCAGGAAATGTTCATTTCCCTCGGCAAGGCGAAAGACGATTTGGTGAACTGCCCCAAATGTCAAACCGGCAAGCGTGAAGCGGTCACCTTCTTCAAAATCCGCGGCGATGAACAGTTTATCAATCGGCCGCTGGCCGACATCGGCGTGCCGGCGTTTGACATCGTGATCGCCCGCAACGGCAACAAAGCGATCGGCTTTGAATTAACCGGTGATGCCGCCGAGGTGCTCGGGCCGCTTTGGCAGGCGGATCAATTGACTTGGGAATGAAGCTCTTGTGGCTTCGGTCGGCCGGAGATGCACACCAGAAATGCGGCGATTAGCGCGATCGGCATGTCCCATTCACTGTTGATCACCCTCCTGTGCCCGAGCCATGCGCTCCAGTGATCCAGTACCGGCTGCTGAAAGAGCGCGACCACTACGGCCCCGGTAATCAGAGCCCCCACAACGGAAGCAAAATTCCCCCGCTTTGTGAGTAACGCCGTCAAGAACACCGCCAGCATCCCGCTGGCCGTAAACGCCATGATGCCCAGCGCGAAATCCAGCAGGCTGCGTTTTCCGTTCGGATCATAAAGAAACACGCACATGATGGCGAAGAGGATAAGCGTCAATCCCATCAGCGCCACGGCGATGCGCGGCGTCCGGGTATTTTCCGCATCGACCGCCAATCCCATTCGCTTGCGAATCGGCCAATACAAATCGGACACCGCGCTGCTGGCCATGGCGTTCACCGCCGACACCGTGCTTCCCTGCGCCGCGGCAAACAAACCCGCCATCGCCAGTCCCGCTATACCCATCGGCAGATGATTCAGCAAAAACTGCGGATACACCTGCATGCTGTGCTCGACCGCATCATGCGGGGCGTTGGCCCCCATGACATCGGGACGTTTGTAATAGATGTACAGCAGCAGCCCGATGATCATGAAAAGTGAAACGACCGACATGCTGACGACCTGCGCGAGAATGGCCGAGAGTCCGCCGCGCCAGGCGCTTTTGGTCGTGAGCATGCGCTGTGTCATGTCGTGATCGGTGCCGTACGCCGCCAGTTGCAGGGGCATGTTGGCAAAGAGCGCGACCCACAGCGTGAACTCCCGGCTCAAATCCCATGAAGTATCGAAGACCATGAGCTTGCTGTGTCCCGGGCGTCCGGTCCCCGGGGCGGCTAGCACGTGATACACCTGCGACACCGAACGGTGGTCCGCTGGAATGCTGTGAAACAAAAGGTAAATCGTGGCCAGTGCCGCACCGGCCACCACAATAATTTGCGCACTGTCGGTCCAGATGACCGCCCGGATTCCGCCCCACACGGTATACAACACGCCCAAAGCCCCGAGCACGACAATTGCCGTGATCGCCTGCCCCGTGCTGTACGCGGTATCGTGATAGAACAGCATGCAAATCGGAACCGACGCAAAGAAAAGCCGCACTCCTGAGGCGATAACTCGGCCGCAGATAAAAACGCCGCTGGTGGCGATCCGCACCGACTCGCCGAATCTTTGGTCTAGATAACCATAAATAGTAATAGTGCCGGCTCGGTAAAATTTCGGAATGAACACCGTGGCGACGATGCCGAACGCAATGAACCCCCCAATGTTCAGCACCATGTAGGTCAGATCGCCATCGAAAGATTTTTGCGGCGCACCGACGAATGTGGCTGCGCTCAAAATCGCCGCGACCGTCGAAAGCACCACACCCCACACCGGCACCGATCGCTCGCCAAGAAAATATCCCTCGGCATTGGTCTTCTTGCGGCCAGTGAGGTGGCCGATCAGCAACATCCCAATCAAATAAATGACGACGATCGACCAATTTACGAAACCAAAATTGGGCATGATGACGAGCAGCAAGTTGGCAGCAATCATGAATTTCACTTCTCCCGAGAGGAAGCGCCGAGCACGGTCGGCTGCTAAACTTTCTTCGGAGCCGCTGGTCGATATTCCGTTGGATCGGGCGCGCGTTGCAGTTCAATGAGGTCATCCATCAGTTGGTGATGTTTTGCGCATCCCACGGTCGTAGCCAGCGGCCCGGTCGTCGGCGGGCGGACATATCGGTCGAACAATGTGTCCAGTCGCCGGTTCGCTGCCATGATAATTTCCTCATCCACCTCGCCGCGCTGCACCGCCGCCGTCAGCAGATCGATCGCACGGTTCTGCTGTTCGGCGTCGTGAGCCATCAAAAATAAATCGACGCCGGCATTTGCGCAGCGGATGACCACTTGCTCTAGACCATAATTCCCCGCAATTGCGTTCATCCCCAAATCATCGGAAACGATTACACCGTCGAATCCGATTTGAGTCCGAAGCAGACCATCAAGCACCGGCTTGCTCATCGTGGCAGGATATTGATCGTCGATCGCTTCAAAAACCACATGAGCCGTCATAATCGCCGCGACACCGGCTTCAGTGGCTTTCACGAACGGCAGCAGCTCGATTTCCTCCAATCGTGACATCGCATGAGGTAGCCGCGGCAAATCGTAATGGCTGTCCTGCGACGTATCGCCATGTCCGGGAAAATGCTTGGCACACGCCGCGATTCCTTCCGATTGCAAACCGTCGATCATCGCCAGGCCGAGATCGATCACCGTCTGAACCGACCGGCCAAAAGATCGATCGCCGATCACCGGATTCGCAGGATTGGTATCCACGTCCAGCACCGGAGAGAGATTCATATCAATATTGGCGGCGCGGAGCTCACAGGCCATCAATTGTCCAATTTCCCGAGCCATGGCGGCATTGGCGTGGCTGCCGATGATTCGCATCGATGGAATTTGCGTGAACGGTTTGCCAAGTCGAGTGACCCGGCCGCCTTCCTGATCGATGCAGGTCAAAAATGGCCGCCCAGCGAGCGTTTTCAGCTCGGCACACAAATCAGCAAATCGCTGCCCGTCGGCGAAATTTCGCTTGAACAGCACCGCACCGCCGAGGCCGCGGTCGATCAAATCACGCAGGTCCGGTGTCGTCTGCGTCGAAGGAAAACCGACGGCGAACATCCTCGCCACCATGCGTTGCCAGTCCATACGAGCCAAAGTTATCGCAGTGCACGCCGCTCGGCAAACTTGTCGCCGGTGGCCAATTATGCGATGTTTCCGGCCCACAATTGTTTTGGGCAATACCGCGGGAGCAAATATGACCAAATGGTTTGCGATCAGTTGGCTGATTATCGTGACGGGATGCGCTACTCAACCCTATTGCAATCGGATGACGCCGTTGCAGAACTGTCCGCCGCCGACAGCGCGCGAATTCCGGGCCGTGTGGGTAGCGACCGTCGGCAATATCGATTGGCCCAGCAAGCCCGGGCTCAGCTCAGAACAACAGCAGCGCGAAATGGTGGCGATTCTCGACCGCGCCAAATCACTGAATCTCAACGCCATTATCCTGCAGGTTCGCACCGGCTGTGATGCGATGTATCCCTCGCCGTACGAGCCGTGGTCCTATTTTCTGACCGGCGAGCAGGGCAAGCCGCCGCAGCCGATGTACGATCCACTGAAAACCTGGATCGACGCGGCCCATCAGCGCGGCCTGGAGTTGCACGCCTGGTTCAATCCTTACCGTGCCAAACCCGCCGATGGGCATTACACGCTGACTCCCTCGCATATCGCCAACCGTCAGCCCGATCTCGTTAAATCCTACGGCTCCGTGGAATGGCTCGATCCCGGTGAACCCGCCGCGCAGGATTACACGCTTAAAGTCATGGCCGATGTCGTCAAGCGCTACGATCTCGACGGCATCCACATCGACGATTACTTTTATCCCTATCGTGAAAAAGACAAAGCCACCGGCAAGGAGCTCGATTTCCCCGATGATCCGAGCTGGCATCGCTATCAGCAAAGCGGCGGAAAACTCAGCCGTGACGATTGGCGGCGGGAAAATATCAATCAGCTCGTGCAGCGCATGTACGCGCAAACCAAGAAACTCAAACCCTGGGTGAAAGTCGGCATCAGCCCCTTTGGCATCTGGCGGCCGGGCAATCCGCCGAGCGTTCATGGCTTTGACGCTTACCAGAGCATCTACTGTGATTCCAAACTATGGCTGCAAAAAGGATGGATCGATTATTTCACGCCGCAACTATATTGGGGCATGCACGAAGGAACCAGGCCGCCTTTCGCCGATTTGCTCGCCTGGTGGATGGAGCAGGACACAATGCACCGCCACATCTGGCCGGGCTTATACACCGGCCGGATCAAAGCGCAACCCGGCGGGCGCAGCAACTGGTCGCCCCAGGTAATTCTCGATCAAATCGACTCCACGCGCCAGCTCGGCGCCAATGGCCAGGTGCATTTCAGCATGGCATGCTTCACCAAAGATCATCAGAACATCGACGAAATTCTGCGCGATGGTCCGTATGAACAGCCGACTCTGGTTCCCGCTTCACCTTGGCTCGGCAAATCCCGCCCCGCTTCGCCGCAGTATTGGATCCAAACCGAAAACGGCTATCCCCATGTAGTCTGGAAAAAGGGCGGATGGTTTGCGAAGACGCCTTGGCTCTGGGTGGTTTCCATTCGCTTTGAAAAAGGTTGGAAAACCGAAATTGAGCCGGCCGACACTCATGACGCAGCCTTGCAACCCGATTCGAAACTTGGGCGACCGCTCGCCGTCACCGTTAGTGCGATTAGCCGATTGAGCAACGAAAGCCGACCGACCGAGGCCATTGCTGTATTACCTTAATCTTCGCCGCCTTCGTCCCATCAATCCCGCCGCTGCCAGGCCCATGAGGCTTAGCGTCGTCGGTTCGGGAACGCCCACATAGAGCACCAAGCCGGTGTCGGTGTCCACCGTTGTATCGTTGGACTCCACCGAGCCGTACTTGAAGACGTAGTCCTCGGCATTGACGCTGGTGTTGTAAATGTCGCCGTAATCGACCACACCCAAAACCGCATAGTCGCCGCTGGCGGTGAACTGGTTGTCATACTCGCCGATGCCGGTTTTCTTCTTGGCCGTGTCCGACCAATTGGTGTAACCGTTGGCGTGCAGATCGGTCCAGTTGGCGGTGATGATGCCGCTGCTGGCGCTGGTGATTTGCAGCGAAGCGATGTCGGCGTTGTTGCCTTCCAGTTCCACATCGCCACTGGTGACGTTGACCACCAGTTCCAGCACTCCGGAAGCGGGTAGCGGCGAAACCGTGTCGGCCGGCGAGACCGTACCGGTCAAGGTGTGGGCCGTGCTGGCGGATGCCTTGGCAAGCGAATTGGCCGTGCGGGCGGCACGCACCGTCGGCGAGGCGTTATCAAAATAATTGCTGAGCACGGCGTCCAGGTCGCTGATGTCGGTTTGACCGGCGTAGTAGAAATCGCCGGTGTCCCAGGTACCCGGATTGCCGGAGAGGAAATTGCTCAGCACGATGTTCAGATCGTTAATGTCCACGGTGCCATCGAGATTGGCATCGCCGTAGATGGTGTATTTGACCAGAGTTTGGTTCGTGGCCAGGCCCAAAGCCGCTCCAACGCTGCTGGTGCCGCTGGTGTAACCCAGAGCCGTGAAGTGGCCACCGTTGCTGGCGGGAATGTTGTAGCTGGCGTTGGCGTTGACGCTGCTGATACCGCCCGTCCCGTTCCACGCGCCGCCATTGTAACCGTTGATCAGGTACTGGCGGATTGTGCCGGGATCGGTGCCGGTAATCAACGAATGATTGGCGAGATCCAACTGACCGGCACCGTTGATCGTCAACGTTCCGGCGGTGTTGGTGACCTGCGGAACAGCGATGATGAGTGCGAGTTTCGCTTGATCATTTATGACGACGGAGGATTGGTTGAAAGAACCGACAGAGACGCTGGCGGTCCCGCCGCCGGTGCCGATCGACAGCACTCCGGCGCCACTGACTGAACCGATATTGCCGGAGACATTGATGGTGGTGTAGCCGTTATTAATCAGCGCCCCCTGCACCATGGCGGTGGCGGTGACATTGGGAGTAAGGAGAGTACCGATATAGCTCAGCGAGGTGCCATTGACCGTGGTGGTTCCTGAGCCGGAAATGTTGCCGGCGACGGTGTCAGGGGAATTGATGACTAGCAACGCATTGTTCACAATGTTATTGCCGACCGGCATGCTGCTGAGCGTGTAGTAACCAATAGTGTCCATGGCAGCGTCGAACTGGAGCGTGCCGCCGTTAATTGTGGTGGTGCCCGCATAGGTATTAAGCTCCTCAAGCTCGAGAGTGCCGGTGTTAGAAGCAGCAAGAGTCAGGGCAATGTTGTTGCCGGCATTGGCGAGAATCACACCAGTGGGCGTTCCGATGACCGCGTTAAACACCGTCGACGCAGTGCCGCTGATCATTATGGTGCTGAGATTAGCAGAGGAATTGGTGATGCCGTTGGCGAATTGCGCGATGCGGTTGCTGCCGTTGGGAAGATTGGTAGCGAGGGACCCAAGCTGCATGTTGTAACCATTCATATCGATGGCGCCGATGCTGGAAGTATTGGTGCCGTCACCAAAACTGAGATTGGTGGCGAGCGGGAAGGGGTTATTTACACCAAGCTGGGTCAGGCCGGCCGAGTCGTTGTTGATAATCGTGTTGCCGTTGTAGGTGTTTTGCGAATCGATGATGAGCGTGGCTTTACCACCAGAATTACCGCCGGCGAAGATAACATTGGAAGTACCGGAGATTACGGCAGTGGGCTCCAGGACCATGATGTCGCCAACACCGCTGGCACCGATGGCTTCGGTCCAGGTCGTCGAAGTGCCGCCTTGAATCACGATCGGCATGTTGATGGTCGTGTAGGTGGTTCCAGTGATGCTGTCACCCGTGAACTCGGAGTTGTTGTTGTTTATCTCAATCTGTCCAGGGCCCGCAACGTTGCCGCCGGTTACGGTAAAACCCTTGCTGTTATTGATGATAATGTTGCCGGCGAAGGTCGTGCCTGAGGCAGGGGTGGACACAATGGAACGGGCCGATGTACCGGAGAAGGTGACATTGCCGCCCAGGACACTGAAAGTTGAGCCCGGGCTGGCGGAAACCGCGGTGGTGAAATTGATATTTCCAGAACCGAGCTTGGCGAAAGCGCCCTGGATGTTGAATGAGCCAGAGCTGGTCACGGAGAAATTACTGCTGATGTCGCCGCCGTTGGTGCCGACCAGGATATTGTGAGCGATGTTCAGTGCCGCGTCGGCGACGAGCGTGCCGCCGTTGAGCGTGATGGTGGAAGTGGCCGCACCGAGGTAAGCATCGTTGGCGGTATGCAGTGTGCCGCCGTCGATGGCCAAGCCGTTGAAGGTGTTAGCGTTTGTCCCCTGAGACAGCACGACGTTGCCGCCGCCGGTCTTGGTAAACGCTCCGCCGCTGATTGGCCCGCCGCTGAAGGTGTAAGTTCCGTTGGTGTTGCTGACCATCACACCGGCCGTGGCGACGCCCGTGCCCGTAACGCTGACGGTCGCGCTGGAGGTGGAGCTTGGCAGCACGCTATCGGTAAAGGCGGCGATTGTGCTGGTGCCACCGAATTGGACATTGACGCTGTTCGTGTTTAACCAATTCGTGTTGGTCCCATTCCAAGTGGTGCCTGGCGGATCCCAAGTCATCACGGGATATGAATTTTCGTTGCCAGCGCTAGCCATGCTGTTGTAAGAGAAGGTGACATTGGCGAAACGCCAGTTACCGGAAGAGTTGTTGTAGACGCTCGATCCATTGGCGCCGGCGGAATAGACCGAGGTCGAATTGTAAGCCGGTGAGCTTGGATCAATCGTGTCGTAGCAGGCGACCAGCCGCACGCCGAAACTGGCGTCGTTATTCACGGCGACGTAGGCCGTGCCCGAAAAGTTCATTTTCAAATCGTAAAGATAGCCATTGGGTACGGTGGCGATGACGCTACCGAAATTGATCCAGTCGGTGCCGTCCGTGGTGTACTGTTCCTGCATCGTGTGAATGCCTTGATTGGTGCAGAACATATCGCAGGAAAAAATGATACCGGACAGGCCGACGGTGGTGGTGTCGAATTCCGCGCCCTGGGTGTATTCCGGAGCGCTGTTGCTCCATCCGTTGCCGCCACCGCTGCCGTTGCCGCGGACGCGCCAGGCGTAGGTGTTGCCGGGACCTTCGGTCTGGTTGGGATCCATCGGGTTGCTGCCGGTCACATCGTCGTCATTGACCGAGAAGGTGCTGCCGTCGCTGAGTTGGTAATTGTTGGTCATCCCCAGCGCCGTGGTGGTTGCGGTCCCATTCAAGGCGGTCGTCGGAGCGGGGCCGTTGTCCGGGCTTACGGTGCCAATGGCATCGAAGTTCCATTGAGTGAAAACCGTCTGATACTGTGCGGCGGCCTTGATGGCCGGCAAGCCAATGGCAGCGAGAGCCGCCGATGAAAGGGCAATTTTGGAACGACGCGATTGTTTAGTGCGAACGGTCATAAAACTCTCCACCTTCCACGGCACGATGGCCGTTAAATCGACAGCCAGACCACCGGTAATCCTCCGTGCGGTCGTCGTTTGTTATTCCGGAAAAAAACGATCCGGCTCCGCTAACCCACGTGTGGGGACTGCATCTCAACTTTCGTGCCTGCCGCCACCACAACCTGTCCCGGCTTTATCACAAACCCTCCTGAACGATCTGATCGAACGGGTCCCAGATCACTCTGGTGAAGCTGTTGTAGTCTCCGTTTGTGTAGATCGTCGGACTGCTCAGTTCAAAATTGGTGAACCACGCAACATGGCCGTCCATGAATCCGATGAACCCCCCTTGGCGATGGCGCGCGGTAAACCGCGTTTGGTCGGATTTGAGCTGGCCCAAAGCCTTCCCGGAATTCGGGTCGGTCGTTGGAATTTCGAGATTGGTCAACCGCTTTTCCACGATCGCCGCGACGGTGGAGGCAGGCCGCATTTGGCTGATTTTCTGCGACGGGTTCGTCGAATTGAGCTTTGAATTCAAAACATAGCACATGTAGGTGGGCAGAACGAGGTCGCCGTACCCCTTTCCGCCTGGCGGAGCACCGTGGAGCATGAACATACCATTGATGGTGGCAACGCCACCCGTATTATCATTGGCGTCCGCGACACCAAAACCCGCGGTCGGGCAGACGAAGACGCTTTTGCTGTCCGGGCCGGGAACAGTGTTAGCCAACTGCATGTCGTTGTAGGTCGGCAGGTTCAGCATTGGAGGAAGGGCGTTCCACCAAAGGGAAGGATCGTCCCATGTCAGATATGTAGTACCGCCACCCGACGCATCGCATTCGGTGACCGGGACCGATTGACTTCCATCACCGCCATCGCCAGGTATGAATCCTTGGTTGGCGTCCGTATACAAATTCAACGCCATGCAGAGCTGCCGTACATTATTCATGCACTGCGTTTCATTTGCCGCCTTGCGGGCTTTAGCCAGGGCCGGTAGCAGAATACCGACCAGCAGCGCGATAATGCCGATTACGACCAATAGTTCGACCAACGTGAACGCCTCGCGGGGACGGCGAGAGGGATGTTTCATTCCGCGGAAAGCTATCCGTCGAGTATTAACGTTAGATTTAGTGTGACTATGGCTTGGGTTAAGATCGGGAAATGTTTTTTGACCGAGGAATCAGCGGACGAAAATGAGATGCACTTTCACTGGTTCTTCAATAACTCCCCATTAACAATAAAAGATCTGTTTAATCGGCTTGCCATCCAGTCGCATGTCCAGCGGCAAATTCAATAATGTACAGCAAGTGGCGAAGGTAACTTCAGTGTTAATCACCAGATCGCCATAGATTGTCAAATCGATATTTTTCTTCACGCCCGGTCCGACGGCAATCCACGGGATAGGGCGAGCGCGGGGATCATCGGGACCGTGCGTCTTGCCGAAACCTCCGTGGTCGGCGGCGATGCTGCGCACTGCATTTCAACGCCGTCTTCGCCGGCGACCGAACAATCCCGCCGCTGCCAGGCCCATGAGGCTTAGCGTCGTCGGTTCGGGAACGCCGACATACAGGACCGACCCGGTGTCGGTATCGACAGTCGTGTCGTTGGACTCCACCGAGCCGTACTTGAACACGTAATCCTCGGCATTGACGCTGGTGTTGTAAATGTCGCCGTAATCAACCACGCCTAGCACCGCATAGTCACCGGTGGCGGTGAATTGGTTGTCATACTCGCCGATGCCGGTCTTCTTCTTGGCGGTGTCAGACCAGTTGGTGTAACCGTTGGCGTGCAGGTCGGTCCAGTTAGCGGTGATGATGCCGCCGTTGGCGCTGGTGATTTGCAGGGAAGCGATGTCGGCGTTGTTGCCTTCGAGTTCCACATCGCCGCTGGTGACGTTGACCACCAGCTCGAGCACTCCGGAGGCCGGTGGCGGCGACACAGTGTCGGCCGGTGAAACCGTGCTGGTCAAGGTTTGAGCGGCGCTGGCGGTGGAAGCTGAAGCTTTAGCGGCATTGGCGGCACGTACCGAAGACGGAGCCGAATCGAAAAAGTTGCTGAGCACGTAATTCAAATCAGTGATATCCGTGCGGCCGGCATAGGCGAAATCTCCCGTATCCCACGTTGCCGGTTTGCCGGATAAATAATTGCTGATGATTACATCGAGATCGCTGATATCAACTTTGCCATCGAGATTGGCGTCGCCGTAAATGGTGTATTTCACCAATGTTTGGCCGGAAGAAAGGCCCAAAGCCATACCCGCGGCGCTGGTGCCGGTGGTGTAACCCAGGGCGGTAGCGTGGATGGCATTTGTGGCGGCATTGGCGCTGGTGATGCCGCCCGTGCCGTTCCAGGCGCCGCCCTTGTAGCCGTTGATTAAATAGCTGCGAATCGAGCTGGATGAAGCGCTGGTGATCAGCGAGTTGTTGCCCAGATCAAGCTGGCCGGCGCCAGTAATGTTCAGCGATGTCGCGGTATTGGTTACGGCTTGGCTGGAAGATGTGACGGCAAGTTTTCCATAGGAATTGATGGACACGCTTTGCTGGGCGAATTTGCTCACGGTGAGCAGCGGCTGAACCAGGGCCGCGCCGGTGATGGTGGTGGCTCCGGTTCCGCTGAGTGCGCCAAGGGTGGCGGTGCCGCCGGTGAGATTGAATGCGCCGTTGTTGACCATGGGGCCTGCACTGAGCTTGCCGCCTTGCAGGTTGTAGGTTCCGACGCCGCCTGTGGTGCCTGAAAGGGTGACGGTCGCGGTGCCGGCGACGGTGTGGGTGCCGCCCGTTTGCGTGAAGATGCCCGTGCCTTGATAGCCGATGGTTTCGGAACTGCTGGTGTTCAGCGATCCGCCAGCCAGCGTGTAATAGCCGGTGCTGTACTGCGAATATCCCAAATAAAGCTGACCGGTATTCACCGTTCCGCTGGATTGTGAGAAGCTGCCGAGCCCTTTGTAGCCGTCGTAGAGCCCGCCGACCGTGACTGTGCCGCCCGACAGGTTGTAAGTGCCTTGCGTTCCGCCGAGCCATCCGAGGGCGATGTACGAGTTGGCGGTGTTGACGCCTCCGGACTGATTGAAGACATCATTGGCCGTTCCGCCACCACCGATATTCTGCGCGGGGCAGGACAGCGTGCCGCCGCTGAGATTGTACGTACCGGACCCGCCGGGTTGCGCGCCCAGATAGAAGTACACATCGACAATATGCGAACCGCCGGACTGGTTGAAGGTGGCCGGACCATAGTCACCGATATATTCGCCGCCGAAATAGGTTGTGCCATTAACAGTAGAGGACACGACATGCAGGGTTCCGCCGTTGCTTAGACTATAGTTGGCGACTCCTCCCGCGGCCACGGCGAGGAAAAGGTTTTCATATTGATTATACGTTCCGCCATTTTGCAGCACCGTTGCGTTGCCGCGGCTGCCGAGAACGGTGACGCCCTCGGACCACATCGTGCCGCCGGAGATGACCATGGTGCCGAAACCGCCGGCGCTGTTGCCGACGATCAAGCCGGAGTTAAGCTCGAAACCGCCGCTTTGGGAAAAAACGCCGTTGCCCTGATCGCCGATGGTCATGGCGCCGGTGACATCCATGTTGGCACTGCCGCCAAGGGAAACGGTTCCGCTGCTGCCAGGGAGGTATCCGCTGGTAAGGCCGCCGGCGAGCGTACTGCCGCCGGTTTGAATGAAATTGCCATTGCCGCTTAAGCCGGCGTAAAGGGTGTTAACGGTGAGTGAGCCGCCTGTGAAATTGTAAGTTCCGGTGCCGGCAATGGCGGTGCCAGTAGGTTCGCCGCCCAGCACCAAATAGCCGCCGAGCAAGTGCGTGCCGGCGAATTGGTTGAACACGCCGGTGCCGCTATAGCCGACATACACGCTGTCGGTGGCGATCAACGAAGCGTTATTGCCATTGAGGGTGACAGTTCCGCTGCTGCCGGCGTTGTAGCCTACATACAGGGCGTTGGTTCCTGCTCCGCTGATGGTGTGTGTGCCGCCGGTCAGGCTCATCAGGCCCGTGCCGTTGAAGCCGATGTATTCGACGGTCGTGGAGAAAGAGTTGACGCTCTGCGAAAAAGTGACGGAGCCGCCGGCGGCGCCCGTGTAGTCGATGGTGTTTGAGCTGAGATTGACCACCGGAGCGGCATTGTCGAAAGTGATGACAGTATTCATCGTTCCGCTGCCTGGCAGATTGGTAGTGTCGCCGGTGGCGGGAACATATTGTTCGCTCCAATTGGCGGCCACGCTCCAATCGCCGCCGGGGGCAACATACACCAAATCATCCCCGCGTATCTGATGCGATAGCGCAGCGGCGGCAGCAGCCACCAACAGTTTGGCGAAACGGCGAATCGGCCGCATCTGTTTCCGGTGGAATCTCATATAACTCGGCGAGATCGACGCCGGGATCGGGCCGGGATCATGATCGCAACAAAAGCCAGCAATGCCGTCGCGGGCTCGGGGACGGACACGACAAAATCTCCGCTGGGGACTTCGGCGTAAATATGTACGCCGTAGGGGCTGAATGTATCAGTGAAAGTGGACCCGTTACCGGTGTATGGCAAAGTGCGGTCTTCGCCGACCACTTCCAAACCGTTTTGGTCTTCGGTGAACGGCGCGGAAATCGTCGCATTCACCGTCGCATTCGCTTCGTTCAGAACCATGATGTACGTGACACCAAGGTAAGCCCGGGTCATCGCTTCGAGGGTTCCGCCGGTGAGCGTGACCGAGGTGACATCCGGCGTGTCGCTGCTGTTGAGCACCGGCGCCAAACCTTCAATGATCGTGTCCTGCTGGGTCATCTCGGTGGCGACATCGATCGGCGTGGCGTCATAGCGAAAACTGTTGAAGGACTGCGGGAAATACGTGATCGCCTCGGCGCCGTGGATCAGAGCATCCCAGACTTCGGCACGGAATTGCCCGGGTGTCACGCCAGTCTCAGCCCATTGCGGCTCGGAATCGGCGAATAATCGCTGATTGCTGGTTTCGATGATCGCCATGGTCGGCTTGGTGACGCCGTTGTTGGTGTTGGACGTGTAAGTTTGCAGCGTAGAAACCGCTTGGCCGACGACATTGAGCGCGCCGGGATTGAGCCAGCCGGTCACCGGATAAACATCTTCCGACAGCAGATCTGCCGCTTGAATGTACGGGGCGTAGTTGGCCTGCGTGAGCCCACCTTGCCAACCGACAATGCGGCTGCCGTCGAAATTCACCATCACCGGCATGTTCGGATCGGCGGCCTTCCACGTCGCATAATTGTTTTGCAACGTGGAGGCGGGGATATTGTTGCCATCGGGTTCATCAGGCTGCAACCACGCGAGCAAGTTGGCTTGACCAATGTCGGCGGCGGGATTGCTGCGCGGCTCGCGGATCATGTACAAACCGGCATTGACGGCAGCCTGGCTGTATTGGTCGATGGTGACCGAATAAGGACTGTTGGATTCCGGTTCGTAGCCGATGAGCGTGTTTACCCCGCGCGCCGCCCAGCCGGCAAAGCTGGTGGTGCCGACTGCGTCAGCCGGTTGGTAATAGACGCCAATGGGGAAGAAGCTCGACGGCATGTTCGCAAACATGGCATCGCCCCGCGCCGCCGGTATCAGGAAACCGCTGCATAGAAGAACAAAAAGCAGAGCGAAACTTGTCGGAAGTCTCTCCCAGGAAACAACCCAAGCCCGCGCGGCTTCCAAGCGGGAATACCCGCTGATTCCGCGAATCATCCAAACTCCCTGGCCTTGACGCGGTCCCTCCGGCCCGATCGCCGCCGCTAAAGCCACTGCAATTCAATCATTTACCACAACCTACATCCGGTACGGGCCAAAAGGCTCCGCAGTTCGGTGTGCTGCGCAGTTTAGTACCCGCAAGGAGTCATCGGAGCAAGTTTTCCACTAAGAGTCCACAGTGGTGATGGTTTATGAAGAATTGATGATAAAAAAGAACCCGGGCCAAACGGCGCCGGGTTCCGGGCTGGGTGAAGGTTGTCCGCGGTCCTTAACGGGAGTTGCGGCGGCGTCGTGGCATCAAAAGCGCCATGGAGGCCAACACCAAGCCAATGGTCGACGGTTCAGGTACGGGGGCAGCGATGCTCACCGTTGTGATGCCGGCGGTTCCCACCGTGTCATAGACATGCAGTTGATAGGCCCCAAAGCTATCGGTCAGTGTATCGCCGCTCACATCGTCGGTGCGTGATTCATCGAACACTTGCATTTCACCCAAGCCTTGCAAACCCGTGGTGCTGAAGCTGACGTTCTTTAGCGTTTCACTCGACATGTTGAGCACGAAGAGATACTTCTGCCCTTCGTAGCTGCGCCAGGTCGCTTCGAGCAGCGGATTGGTTTTGCCGCCAGTGGTCAGCGTGATGCGATTGTCCGTTGCATTGCTGCTGCTGTTGATCACCCCGCCCAGCGATGTAATCAGCGCATCCTGCTTGGTGATCTCCGCCGCCACTGCCGCGGGCGTGTTGTCATTCAGGAAAATGGTCTTGCCGACTTCCTGCGGGAAGTAGGTGATCCCCTTTGCCCCATTGATGATGGCATCCCAGACTTCGCCGCGGAGTTGATCCGGCGTGACACCGACCGAGTTGGCCCACGGTGAACTCAAATCCTGGTAGCTGGTTTCGATGTACGCCCACTGTTCTTTGCCGCCGGATAGTTGCCGCAAAGCGTCGATCGCCGTGCCTGGATTCCAGCGGACGCCGGTCGCATTCTCCGGATCGTTCGGCACCATCGGCTGGCTGAAATCGATCCATTGCGGCCGACTCCACGCGGTCACGGGGTACACGTCGTTGGAGATGATGTCTCCCGCCTGCACCATGGCCTGGTACGTTGGTGTCAACAAATCGGGTGTGTTCAGCACGTTGGCGCCCGAAAAATTGATGTACACCGGCATGCTCGGATCGATCTTTTTCAGGGTGTCGTACTCTGAGAGCAAAAAGGCCGGAGTAATGCCTTTGAGTTCCGGCTCATCCGTCTGCGACCAGGCGATCAAATTGGGATCATTGATATCGCTGGCCGGATTGGCGCTGGGGGCGCGGATCGTATATAGGCCATCGGCGGCGGCGGCGGCATCCCAGGCTTGCTGGGACTGCGAGGTGGCCGCAAAGTCGACCACGGTGTTAACGCCACGTGCTTTCCAGGTGGCGAACGTCGACGTGGGCTGAAGGAACACGCCGATCGGGAAGAAATTGGGCGGTGGCGTTACCGCCTTGACGGTCAACGGGGCAAATGCTGCAACCGTCGCCGCTGCCAGGGTCGCCAGTTTGCCTCTGAAACTGCCTTTGGTTGTATTCTTAGTATCTGACGAAACGTTATTATCGGTCGATGAATCACGCTGCGAAGCCAAATCAAACAAAACTCGCATTAGCTTCTCCCAGTTGTTTCCCCCCCGAGGCGGGCCTGCTCAAACAAAGGCAGGTGCGACGGGTAACTTCACTAGAAGGGCAATCGGGTCTGCTTGAGAAACGATTTACCAGTTTGCAATAGGAATAATTACTGGACAGCAGGATTTAGGTCCGCAAACAACGGCGTTATCAGTACAGCCGGAACAACCTGAAGACTTGAGGGCTACTGCGACGAATTGACGTGGCGTTGGAGGCTGGTCCGACATTCCCTGGCGTCGGGCTGCTGATAGATGCAAACGATCTTAATTGTTTGAATGACCCCTGGAAATCGATTATCTCATCAATTAGACTTTGGCTCAGAGGTTGCTAAGATTAAGATATTGGATGTCTTTCGATGTGGTCGAGATTCAGCCGACCCCGAACCCTAATGCGGCCAAGTTCATATTGAACGGCTCCATTAGTGAAGCACCCATGAGTTTTTTCACGGCGGACTCGGCGAAGGATCACCCGGTCGCATCCAAGCTCTTTGGAATCCCCGGCGTTGCCAGTGTGCTGTTGCTTGGTGATTTCGTGACGGTAAACAAAGAGCCACAAACGCGTTGGGAACGGATTCACGCTAAGGTCCGCGAAATTCTCAAGAACTGCTGATGGGAACGCCGAAACTATTGGCGGTAGCCCTTAAAAGTACGATCAACGGATTAACACGGACGTAACTCTGTTGCGAAGTGTTTCTTCCCTCCTTGCCCCGTAGGTCTCACCCACGCCTACGGGGTTTTTTATTTCTGAATTGCCAGCGGCCAAGATTGTTGTATTTTGAAACAATGGGTGCCGGCCGGTTGCATGCGGCCGGTCTTATTCCTGCCTTAGGTCCTATAACGACCCCTTCAGGCTGCAAAACTTCTATGAAAAGCGGACTGGACTGGGCCTTGGCTTAATGTGCCGATAGAGTCGCCGGACCTTGAACATGTTGCCAAGCATAAAATGTAGGAGCTAAGGGCCATGCATCCGATGCAGGATATGACGGGCAGCACTTTATCTCGACAAAGCTTGCTCCATTTCGCTGCTCCCGAGGCTTCGGAACGGCAAAAGCTTTCATCAGGCTGCGGGGGGCGACCGCTGGGAATTGTTGCCGGCGAAGGCATCGGCCCCGAAGTCATGGCGGCAGCGATGCAGGTACTCGATGCCGTGGAGTCAGTTCATCCAATCAGATTGCAGCGACAAACAGGGGGCGGCGATGTTGGAATCTCCAATGGCGGCAGTGATGAAGGCGCACTGTCATCGAGCACTGCCGAGTTCTTCCGGGAAATATTCGACGGCGGTGGGGCGGTTCTGTGCGGGCCCGGAGGCGGGCGCTTCGTTTACGATCTGCGCCGCCGCTTTGGTTTGTTCTGCAAAATCGCCCCGATTCGGCCGATCGCCGCCCTGGTGACCGCAACCCCTTTCAAGACTGAAGTCCTGTCCGATCTGGATATTCTCATCGTCCGCGATAATGCGGGCGGTGTTTATCAAGGCAATTGGAGCACGCACCATGACCCACTGCAGGGTGAGGTGGCGGAGCACCGCTTTTCATACTCCGAGGCTCAGGTCGAGCAAATCGTCACGGTCGGGGCCAAGCTGGCGCGCAGCCGGCGCGGGCGGATAGACGTCGTCATTAAGGATGGCGGCGTTCCCACGATCAGCAATTTGTGGCGTCGGACCGCCGAGCGTGTCGCCAGCGCCCAAGGCGTGACCTGCGCATTCTGTAATACCGATTTCGCGGCCTACGATCTGGTTCGTCGCCCGGCGCGATTCGACGTGCTCGTGACGCCAAACTTGGTCGGTGATATTTTGGCTGACCTCGCCGCGGTGTTCCTGGGTTCCCGGGGGTTGTCATACTCCGCTAATTTCTCAGCCTGCGGCAGGGCAGTATACCAGACCGGTCATGGCGCCGCGCATGACTTGGCGGGCGCCGACAGGGCAAACCCGGTAGGTCAGATTCTGGCGATGGCCATGATGTTGCGAGAAAGCTACGGCTTGGAAGACGCAGCCCATTTGATCGAGCAGGCCATCGAAGAGGTCTATCGGACAGGGCATAGAACCGACGACATGGCTGAAGCCGGGTGCCGCCAAGTCGGAACGCGTCAAATGGGCGAGCTCATCTCGCAGGCGGTGATCGACAGCCGGCGCGTCTCGGTGCCCGTATGATCTGTGCCCTGGTGCTCATCGACCTGCAGCAGGATTTTCTTGCCTGTCAGGGTTTACAGCCTGCTGCGGGATATGTGATAGACGCAGCGAGCCGGCTGCTTCGCGGTTGCCGCCGCCTTTGCGTCCCCGTGATTCATGTTTTTACCACCACTGATCGTGAACCCGACAATCGTATGCCGCATTGGCGAGCGGCGAACAAAAGGATTTGCGAGCTCGGCAGCCCGGGCCATAAGCCGCCGGTCGAATTGCAACCGCTCTCCGGTGAACCAATTATTCACAAGCAATTCTTCAGCGGATTTGGAAGCTCCCGCCTCGACGATCTATTAAAATCCATTAAATGCGACAGATTGCTCCTGGCCGGCATCCACCTGCATGGTTGTGTCCGCGCCACCGCACTGGATGCATATGAACGGCACTACGATGTGTGGATCGCCGATGATGCAAACGCCAGCGACGATCCAATACATTCCGCAATTACACGACGATATTTGAGTACCCGCGGCGCGACGTTCGTCTCCGTCGCCGAGATTCTGCGAACGCTTCAACCATTGCCTGGACCCGGTGCCGCGGCCGCTTCGGTACTGCCGCCGTCGCCCGTATGCATGGCGAATCAGATTGATGTCGCTCAAAAGGCTCAGGCAAGTTGGCGCTACATTGAACCTGCCGAGCGGGCCTCGGTTATCCGACGCGCCGCGGAGTTGCTGCGGGAAGACGCAGACGCGCTGGCCAAACAGATTACTCATGATATTGGCAAGCCCATCTCCATGGCACGCGCCGAGATCGTCCGGAGCATCGCCCTCCTGCACGCTGCTGATCGGGCCCCTGAATTGATGCAAAGCCAATCGGGCCATGGCGCGTCCTATCGCTACCAGCCGCTTGGCGTCGTCGCAGTCATCACGCCGTGGAATAACCCCGTGGCGATCCCGCTTGGAAAAATCGCTCCGGCAATCATGTACGGCAATACAGTGATCTGGAAACCGTCACCGCCGGCAACTGATGTTTCGCGGCGTCTGATGGACATCTTTCGCAGAGCGTCATGGTGTATTGGCAAAGAAGATCTGGTTGGCCTAGTTGTCGGCGACAAAGCTGCTGCCAGTGCATTGGCGTCGGATGAGCGAATCGATGGGGTCACGCTTTCGGGTTCATTACGGGCTGGCCACGCGCTGCAGGAAATTTGCGCGTGGCGTCATATCCCTTTTCAAGGCGAGCTGGGAGGCAACAATGCGGCCATTGTTTGGGAAGATGCCGATATCACCCAGGCCGCCGTGCAGATTGCCGCCGGCGCATTCGGGTTTGCGGGCCAGCGCTGCACTGCCAATCGCCGAGTAATCGTCGCCGAGAAAATCTTTACTCGCTTTCTGGATCGCCTTCAGGCACAGACGGCCACCTTGCGATGGGGTGATCCATGCGATGAAGCCACTGTGGTTGGGCCGATGATCGATTTTGAAAGCCGTGATGCCGTCGCAGCGTTGTTGCGTCGCACCGAGGCCAGCCCCGGCATGAAAATCCTGATACCACATCGCCAGCGACCGGATTATGAACAGCTGATCCAACACGGCCCCTATCAACCACCCGCGATCGTTATCGCCGACGATCAACATCATGAAATCGTCCAGGAGGAGACATTCGGCCCCGTACTTGTCGTCCAGCGCGCCCGGAGCTTCGATGAAGCGATCGGGCTTTTGAATGGTGTGCGGCAAGGTTTGATTGCGGCCATCTTTACTTTTTCCGAGCCGCTGCAGGCGCGATTCCTGGACGAAGCGCGCGCTGGCGTGTTGAAAATCAACCGCAGCACTGTGGACGCGGATGCGACCTCGCCACTCGGCGGCTGGAAGGCGTCGGGCATCGGGCCCGCCGAGCACGGACCCTGCGACCGCGAGTTTTTTTGTCGTGTGCAGACCATTTATCGGGCTTAGTCATGTCGGCTGTCCTTAAATCAATGACAACTGAAGTTAATGCGGCCGATCTTGAAACCGGCGTAAACGCCTTCGCAGGGTCTGTCACGGATCGCTTCGCTGAAATAGTCGAACGACACGCAGGACGATTGGCCGTTGTGTCTGATGCCCAGCAGTGGACATTCAGCCAACTTAATGACATCAGCGATAATCTGGCCTCGCAAATCGAACCGCCACCGGGAAAGGAGCAGCAACCGGTTGCCATATTGATGGATCACGGGCCGCTGCTTATTGCCTCGATCCTGGCAGTCCTGAAAACCGGCCGACCCCATGTCGTTCTAGATTCTGCGGATACGCCCGAACGAAAGTCGCTAACCTATAAATCCAGCGGCGCGCATATTGTCTTTGTCGATTCGGCTCACCGTCAGGAAGGTCAGCAACTGACAGGCGAATTCGGTCAGTTACTTGAAGTGGATGCATGCCATCTCTCCGGTCGGAAGCGGGAAATACGGCCGAAAATCTCTTCGGACATCGCTTCGATCGTCTACACTTCCGGCAGCACCGGCCAGCCTAAAGGGGTGTGCCATAGCCACGCCATGGTGCTGCACCATAACCGCAACTACACATCGACAGCGCAACTTTTTTCTGATGATCGACTGTCGCTACTGACGCCATGCCATCTAGCCGCCTCTCGTTCCGCATTATGGGGTGCGCTGCTGAACGGCGCCACGCTGTTTCCGTTTGATCTGCGTCTTCATGGAGTTTCCGCCCTGCCGGCGTGGATCGCGCGCAATCGAATCACCGTGATGCATTGCGTGCCCGCGGTCTTCCGGACGCTTGCCTCAATCCTGAGCGACAAAAACGACGAGCGTTCGCTCGATTCTTTACGTTTACTGCGGTTGGGCGGTGAGTCGGTGTTGGCCCGTGATGTTGAATTGTTTCGCCGATTCACATCTCGCGCTTGTAAATTGATGGTAACCTTGAGCTCTACTGAAACAGGTGTGGTCATTTCCAATGTGCTGACTCAGGGAAGCCGAATCACCGGTCAGATCGTGCCCCTGGGCAAGGCGGCGCCCGAGATGAATATTGAGCTGATCGATGATCGAGGTGACGCCGTGCTGGCCGGTGAAATCGGGCGATTGGTTGTTCGCAGTCGTTACCTTGCAACAGGCTATTGGGGCAATTCGCAGCTTACCTCTGAGCGTTTCGCCGTCGATCAGCACGATCCCACGTCGCGCGCTTTTGAAACCGGTGATCTTGCCCGGCTCAATGCCGAAGGCCAATACGAGTTTTGCGGGCGAAGCGACAATCGCCTGAAAGTTCGAGGCCATCGCGTGGATCTGGCCGAGGTGGAAGCGGCCTTGTTAACATGCGAATTCATTAAGGAATCGGCGGTGATCGATCGCACGGATTCCACAGGTCACATCCGGCTGGTGGCATTTTTGGTTAGCGCGGTTGAGCAATACAGCGGCGAAAGGGCGGTCCGCGATGCCTTGCAACACCGATTGCCAAACTACATGGTGCCCTCAATATTCGTCCGGCTCGACAAGATGCCACGCACCGCGTCAGGAAAAATTGATCGACAGGCGTTGCTGGCCCACGAATATGGTCATTGCCACACATCGATAGATCCGAGCAATCAGCCGCTTTGGAGACAGATTGCGGATATTTGGGAGCAAATGCTGGGCAAAGGCCCGGTTGGCGCGGATGACGACTTCTTTCTGGACCAAGGGGCGAGTTCGCTGCAAGCCGCTTCTGTGGTGGTGAAGCTCGAAAGACTGCTAAGGCAGCGAGTGTCACTCGCCACCTTGATGCGCTTCCGGACCGCCCGGACCCTGGCTGAGTATTTTGAGCAACCCGAACATAGCGGACACCGCTCGAAATTGCTGTCCGTGCAGCCCGGCCAGCCAGGTCATACGCCGTTTTTCTTCCTGCATGGCGATATCTATGGCGCGGGATTGTATTGTCCGCGATTTGCCCAATCACTGGGGTGCCATCGACCATTTTTCGCAGTGATGCCGCTGGGTTTTGACGGCGGCACAACGCCGCAATCTATACCGGCAATGGCACACCATTTCGTCGGCGACATCCGCCGCGCGCAGCCAAAGGGGCCTTATTTGTTGGGCGGATTCTGCAACGGCGGTCTCGTGGCATTTGAGATCGCCCAACAACTACGACGTGCCGGTCAGCAGGTGGCTGTGTTAGCCTTGATCCGTGCCAAACCCGCCATGACGCGCTGGCCAGGGGTTCGAAGCTTAATCGATAACCTCGGTGACATGGCCGGTCTGAGCAGCGATCGGCGGGTCGAGCTATACTGGAATGTCCACGATCGCCTTCAGGGTCTGCGCCAGGCATTCGCTAGTGCGCGTCGCGGCCATATCCGATCGGCATTGAAGTCGCTCATGAAATCGGAGCAAACGAGTGTCGCGCATATCGTTCCCGGGTCGATTCAACACGCTGATTCGGTCATGAACATTCACCGCAAGGGGGCGCTCGTTTATTTGCCGGCGCGATATCCGGGACGGATTGATATCTTCTGGCCGCGGGAAGAAATCGCCACTCTGCGAAGGGCACGTGGTGCGGGCTGGAATCGCTTTGCATCGGAAGTAGCGCTGCATACGATTCCTGGTGGGCACCACACGTGTATCACGGAGCATGTAAAAGCACTGGCCTGCCCGCTGCGAGAACTTTTGGACGAGGCCGATCGATGAATATCATGCCACTGCAAATCGAATCCGAATTCGGATTGCCGACGGCAAATGAAGCCCAATTGATCGTTGCCGATCTCGATGCAGCTGATGCGCAGCAATTCATGCCCTTGCTTTCGCAAGAAGAGCGATGCCGGGCTTCACGATATCGCAGTGCCGTTGATCGTCTACGATTCACCACTGCACGTGGTTTATTGCGAAAGTGGCTTGGTCAATTCATCGGCGTGCGGCCAGGTGATTTATGCTTCTCGTATGGCCCTCGTGGGAAGCCGGCGCTGGCTTCTCCGCTTTCCGATCTCCGATTTAATATTTCGCATAGCAAGCATCTAGCCGCAATGGCATTCACAAATGGGTGCGAAGTGGGTGTCGATGTGGAGCTGATTCGGCCGGACATCGATTCAAAATTGCTGTCCCAGGGATTTTTGTCAAATCAAGAGGCAAGCATCGTGAAACAGGCCCCGCCCAAACAACAACCCGAGGTGTTTTTGCATTACTGGACACGCGCCGAGGCGATTGCCAAGATGCTCGGCACTGGGCTGGCTGACCGCGAACCAACAGACGATATCAATCCTCCGAACGAAGGCATATCGCCGGCATCGGTCCCGAAGACAGTGCATGTCTTGCGTGTGGGGACGCAAGCCATCATCGCATTGGCCACGAGCAAACCGATTCAAATCATTCGTGCCAGCAGTTTTTTATCTGTAAATCCTAGTCTTTTCCCGCCCCAACCAATTCCCCCTCCGGCTTCTGCGGCGCTTCATCCTTCTTGACCTTTCGCTTTTCCACCAGACGGACCGACTTGCCGACGCGATCACGCAGATAGAACAGCTTGGCACGCCGCGTTTCGCCGCCGCGCTTGACGACGATCTTGGATATAAATGGCGAATGCAGCGGGAAAACGCGCTCCACCCCTTCGTTATTGACGATGCGACGCACCGTGAACATCTTATTAATGCCGGCCCCGCGACACATGATCACGGTGCCGCCAAAGACCTGAATGCGCTCCTTATCCCCTTCGATGATGCGGGTATGCACATCGACGGTGTCGCCGACTAAGAACTGCGGGATGTCCTTTTTCAGGCTGGAGGATTCGACGTGTTCAAGAAGTTTGTTACGCATGGCAGGCTCCGGAGAATGTCAAAAAAGCTCAAAGTTTGAATCTCAAATTTCCAATCATCCATCATTCATCTTCGACCGAGCGGCCTGATAATGTTGCCACAGGTCCGGCCGCCGCTTTTGCGTGCGGAGCTGACGTTGCTCCAATCGCCACTGGGCGATCGCCTCGTGATTTCCGCTGAGCAGCACCGGCGGCACGCTCATGCCACGAAAATCACGCGGCCGGGTGAACTGCGGATGCTCCAATAATCCATCCGCAAACGACTCATCCACCGCACCTTGCTCGTGGCCCAAAACACCAGGCAACACTCGCACAATCGCATCGATCAGCGCCATCGCCGGCACTTCTCCGCCGCTGAGCACGTAATCGCCGATGCTCACTTCCAGCGGATTCAGGCCATCGATGATGCGCTGATCGAAACCTTCATAATGTCCGGCCATCAGCAGCAACCGAGGCCGCGCGGCGAATTCTTCCACCAGCGCCTGATTCAGCACGCTTCCTTGCGGCGAAAGTAAAATCCGTGTCGTGGTTCGAGGATCGGCTTTTTCGATCGCTTCGACCGCATCAAACATGGTCGGGCACATCATCACCATGCCCGGCCCCCCGCCAAAGGGGCGATCGTCCACTGATTGATGCGAATCGGTGGCAAAATCTCGCAGGTTGGTCAAAACATATTCGACCAGACCTTTTTCAGCGGCCCGCTTGGGAATGCTCGTGCCCAAAATTGGCCCGAACATCTCCGGAAACAGGGTCAGAATGTCAATTCGTAGCGGCATGACGCAAGCGGCCTAATCAAATAAGCCACAAGCGATCCTACGCCTCGGCTTTCGCTTCTTCGGCTTTGGGCTTCTCGGCCTGGGGCTTTTCAGCCTGTGGCTGTTCGTCGGCTTTCTTTTCCGCAGTTGCAGGAGCCGCCGGTGCAGCAACGACTTTGGGCTTGCCCGGCTTGGGCAGCCGCAATTGCTTGTGATCCAAGCCGTTCTTTTTCAGCAGGCTCGATACGGTTTCCGAAGGAATCGCTCCCTGATCCAGCCAATGCTTGCAGCGGTCCAGCTTGGCCACAAACTGCTTGGCATTGTCCTTAGCCTGGGGATCGTAATACCCCAGCTCTTCAATCACGCGCCCATCTCGTGGACTGCGTGAATCCATGGCATTTAACCGATAAAACGCCAGATTTGTTCGACCCATTCGCTTCAATCGCAACTTAACCGCCATGCCGATCTCCAATGCCAACCGGAGCCAAAATTAGCTCGAACCGAGTAGTATATGAAAGGGCGGGTTTTTTACAAGTCCGGGCTGCGCTGGAGGTTTTTGAGCACATACGACGCCAGTTGAACAACCAAATCAAAATGCTCCCATAGCCGATGGTTAATGCGGAGGCAATCGAGAAACAGGAACCTCGCTATCGAAGGGCGTGGATATGAACAATCCCCGGCGAAGGGCTCATATTTTCGATCTTCCATGAGCCGCTGGGCTAAGCGTATCTCGTCCGGCGTTAGGCGGTCGAGCGGCCCGTCCGTATTTGAGGGCGGCTCGATATCGGCCGGTTGGAAGTAACGCTCGAGACCGTACCACTCGGACCCAGGTTCATCTGTTCTCCGGTCCGGCCCAATTATCCGCCGCCAATATCGCCATTGCGTGGCGATGAGCGCTCGCCAGAGCTTGCCCTTTCGAGTGTGCCAATTCGCGTAGACGAAGTCATCATATTCCTGCGGTAGCTTCCAAAACGCCCGGGACCAAGAGAGGTCGAGCAATGCGAGGTGATTCTTAATTTCCTCCGGATGCTGTCGAATGGCGGCCATGGTGTCATGCATTAGATGGGCTGGCCCATCGCGCACATCCAGTGTCACTAATCCGTCGTCTTGCAGATATCCGTCAATGATGCCGCGGCCACTTTTCGTCTCGTAGGCGATTGTGAAGTGTGATGAATCAGCCGGATCGAGCTGGCCGGCGAAAATCTTTTGCGGCACGAACCGCTCGAATTCGTTGAAGGTGTCCACATGGGCCGGTCGCGCGTCCTTCGTTGATTCGGTCGTTGGTCCATCGAATACGTGGCACTTTGCCGCAGGGACGGGGTTTCCTGGGAACTCAAGTTCCAGCATCACGAGGCGGGTTGTTCCGTTTGGGCTCCTCAATTGGTGGAGGAATAGCATCGGCCCGTCTGCCAGCGGGGGCCCCATGGACCAAAATGTTGCGTAGAGCGGCTGGGCGCCTTCGAGGTTCAACCAACACTGGGGTTTCGGAAATGGTTTGAAAGGCGCTTGCCCTTTAAATTGCGGGAAAAGCAAGGAACCGCTCGATTGGCTGGCGTCATAAACCACTTGGCTGGGTGCCAGAACGTATCGTTCGCAGCGGAAGTAGTCCCACTGTAGTTTTAATCGCGCGGGCAAAGACCGTAAGTAATGGCTACCGATCAACACGCCGGCGAGCGCGAGGGAAATCCAGATGCCCAAGAAAACATAGCGTCGATTGGAGACGCGCGGTTGGTATGTCAGAGGAATAGGAGTCTGCGAATCCAGCGGACCTCCGGATAAGAAAGCGGCCACAGATTATATCCCCTTGTCCTGTCGCCAACAAAGCAGGAACTGATCTCGAGGTGCGCTGCCTTCATGGCGAAACCGCGGGACCATGGACGGCTTACCGTGAGATGTTTCGCAGCACATACCACGGCATCCAAATCGCACATCGGCCGACAACGGCGACGATCGTTCCCGCCACAATGCCATTTAGGCCCCAGTGGAGATAACGAACGAAGCAATAGCTGGCGATCACGTTCACGAAACCGGCGATGAGCACGGCGATGACGAAGGGTCGGGTTTTGCCAATTCCCAGCAGAATCGAGCGGCCGACGGCGCTGCTGCCGCCGATGACGGTGTGAATCAGCACCAACGGCAAAATGGCGCGGGTGCCGGGCATGGAGTTGCCGAGCCAGGCTTTTAGAAGCGGCTTTGACGTGAAGTAAACGGCGATGGCGGCGACCAGCAGCATGGCGGCAGTGAAGAGCGTGCCACGAAGATAATATTGCCGGACGGTGTACCGATCGCCCGAGAAATGGGCGATGGCGGTTTTGGGAAGGAGCGTAGCCGCCAGGCCGCTGACCAGCAGCAACAGGCCCGCATCGATCTGTACCGCTGGGGCATAGTCGGCTTGCTGGCGAACATCCAACAGGTGGTTGATCAGCAGGCAATCAGTCGGAGCGTAAAGATAATCGGCGAGTTGGGCCAGGGCGATGAGCAGGCCGGTGGCCAGCAGGGGCCGAGCATATTCGCCGGCGCGGAGGGAAATGTGTAGCGGCAAACCGGTCAACCAGCGGGCGGAAATGATCCGAGCGATAACCAGTGCGCCGCTGGCTGCGAAGTAAGAATATCCGATGGCTTCGATGCCGCTTCGTTTGAGGAATAATGCGGAGGCGATGATCCACACTGCATCGGCCGCCGCCTGGAGAATATTGTCCAGCCAAAGGTGCGGTCCGGTTTGGATCAATGCGGCCGCCGGTTCGCCGAGCCAGCGGATGATGATGCCGCAGGCGAAACCGACTGCCAGGCCGAGCACCTGGTGGCTTCCGATCATCGCCGGCGTTTTCAAAATCCGATCCATCCACGGGACCGTCGCGACTGTGACTACTGCTGCGACAGCGACGCAGCGGACGGCAATCGCCACGGCGTCGGCGTAAATCTTCGATTGTTTTTCCCGTGGCAACGCTGCCATCAGTTGGATGCTGGCGGGGAGGATACCCATTGCGAAATTGCCGAGGATACCGACGGTCGCCCGAACGGCGGCCAGCATGGCGAAGGCGATGACGTTGTAGCGGTAGGTGATCGCCGAGACGATCATCCAGCTCAGCAGGCGTGAGCCGGAGGCGAGATAGGCGCTGGCGACATCTCGTCGCATGGAGCCAGGCTTCGACGGGCTCAGCCCAGGGCGGGACATGGGGGCATTCTACGGGGCCGGCGGGGGGATGACAGGATGAGGGTATGACAGGATGAGGGGGTGATGATTGAGTGTGTCCCGCAAAGGAGCAGTACGGCGAGTGTGGTGAGAAGCGGCACGGTTAGATTGATGTGTGTGCTGGCGGCGAGGCCGGGGTTAATGAGCATCCACAGATACAGGGTGATCCAGAGGCGAACGGTCCACCGATCCGCATTTTTATTTGGTGTTCGCAACTGCTCGGCGGCAAACAGCACCGCGGGAATCGCCAGCAGCATCAAGTCATAATCAAAATAAAACGGCATCAGCAGCGGCATGGTGACAATGGTGGCGATGATGAGCCGATCACGCTGGCCGCTGCGCAGTTTTCGTAGCAGCATCAGAGCGAGAATTCCACCGCCGATGACATACAGCGCCGTCACAATCCCCAGCGGCTCGGCGGCGCCGCGGCCTTGCAGCAGCAATCGCCAGAATGCTTTGAGCGTGGCGTGCCGCTCCCAGACATACGGATGCTCGATCTGCATGAAGCGCAGATTCGCCGGGAGCTTATGCAGGAACACGGCCAACGCGCCCGGCATAGTGAAGACCGTGATCGCCAGCAACGCCGAGCCGGTGATCGCCAATCCCAGCAACGGGGCCAGGCCCATATCCAGCACCATGACTGCGGTGACAACCGCTGCGAGTTGCGGCTTGTAGAAAAGCAGTCCGCCGACCAATCCGGCCGCCCAACCGCGACCGCTTCGCCAGCAGGTGACCATCACCGTCAGCAATAGCAGCGACGTGCAGGTATTCTGCCCGTGGCTGAGGGCCTGCAGCAGCGGCATCGAGGTCAAAATCAAAAATGGAACCAGCAGCCAATGCCGGGCGTGCTTCGATCCCAGCATGCGGCACAAAAGCACAACAGCGACCAGCAGGCAGGCGACATTGATCAACGTCCAAGTAAGTAACGCTTGTCCGTATGGCAACTTCGCCAGCGGGGCAAAAACCCACGCATAAAACGGCGGATTCCAAAACGGCCCATACGAATTGCCCAAGGTTAATCCCGCCGCGCGACCGGTGGCCTGCTCGAAATCTTTCACCGCTTGAATGTCATACAGTTTGTCGAATTGCCGCAAATCGGCGAAATGGCCGGCGGCGTAAAAAGCGGTGAAATCATGGCCGAGCATGTTCCGGCCGACAGAGCGGTCGGCGGAGACGAAAAAGTTGCCGATTACCAGCGTCGCTATGAACGCCAGCAGCAGGATTTCTCCACGCCAAAGCTTGCGGCAGAGGGTACGCGGGGGTCGGCGGGCCTCTGGGCTATTTTTCCCTCTCCCTGACTTCGACGAGCTCAGTCGAGTCGTACTCGGGGAGAGGGTCAGGGTGAGGGGTCTTGTATTTTGCGGTTGCACAGGGCCTTCGGCCGCGAAACCCCCACCCTGGCCCTCCCCCGGATTACCGGAGGAGGGAAAAGAGCCGAGGTGGCGACGGTGTGGCGCGTGCATATCCTGTTATCGGCCACGGCTGCGCAGGCGCTCAACAGGTGAATGGGATATAATGTCCACCATGCGAAAATCACCAAACATCGAAGCAGCGATCCGGGCCGGCAAAATCGAGCCGGGGATGACTTTCAATCAGCGGGTGTGGGCACTCTGCGCCCGCATTCCAAAAGGCCGGGTCAGTACCTACGGCGAATTGGCCAAGGCAATGGGAACCAAAGCCTACCGAGCCGTCGGCAATGCGATGAACAAGAATCCCTACGCTCCCGGCGTGCCTTGCCATCGCGTGGTCGGTTCCGATGGAGCGCTGACTGGTTATGCCCAAGGCTTGGGTAAGAAAAAACAAATGCTCGAGAAAGAGGGCTTCGCTTGTTCTCAAAAGAGGGTTGCGCTTGGCAAGGTATTCACCGCTTCGGACTTGATCGACCGGTAGGGGATGCCTCCCGATGCCTGAACACGTCACCATTCTGGGCGATGGCGCCATGGCCACCGTCTGCGCGATCCTTCTGACGCATGGCGGGCACTCCGTGACCATCTGGGGAGCGCTCGAGGAATCGATCCAAAAGTTGATTCAAAACCGTGAGCAAACACGCCTGCTGCCGGGCGTGAAAATTCCATCGCAAGTGCGGCTGACGGCTGATGAAGCGAGTTGCTTTAACGACTGCACGCTGGTGCTTTCAGCGGTTCCCACGCAGTACATGCGGAGCGTATGGCAGCGATTGCTCCCGTATCTGCCGGCTGATGTACCGATTCTTTCTGTTACCAAGGGAATCGAAAACGAAACCCTGCTGCGGCCGACGGAGATTATCGAGCAGATCATCGGCGATCCGGCGGGAGATCGGCTGGCGGTATTGTCGGGGCCGAACATCGCCGGTGAAATCGCCCGTTTTTTACCGGCAACGGCGGTGGTTGCGGCACGCCAATCGACATTGGCCCAGCGCATCCAGCAAGCCCTCAGCACCAAGTGGTTCCGCATTTACACCAATGAAGATGCCATCGGCGTGGAACTGGCTGGGGCGGTGAAGAATGTGATCGCCATCGCCGCGGGAATGCTCGACGGCATGGGCGCCGGCAACAACGCTAAAGCGGCCCTCGTCACGCGGGGGCTTGTCGAAATTACGCGCCTGGGTGTCGCCATGGGAGCCAAAGAGTCGACTTTCCACGGTTTGGCCGGCATCGGCGATTTGATCACCACCTGCATCAGCCCCGAAGGCCGCAATCGCAGCATCGGCGAAAGGCTCGGCAAAGGACAAAAACTCAGCGATGCCTTGGGTTCGATGGCTAGCGTTGCCGAAGGCGTAGCCACGACGCAATCAGTCATGCAACTCGCTGCGAAACATCATGTCGAAATGCCGATCACTCGGGCGGTTCACAGCGTGTTGTTTGAAGGCCGGGATCCATTGGACATGCTAAGTGATTTGATGAGCCGTGATCCCAAGCCGGAGAAAATCCATCGCTAAATCCAGTCAGAATCTTGCCCGAACTTGGCCTCCGTCGGCCTCGTATTGATGCTGGGGTTGTTCCGATAATGTTTGACAAGCGAAGGTGCCGTCGGGGGCTGGTCCGATAAAACCCTGAATAACCAGTTAGCAATCCAGATAATTGTCGGCGACCGCCCAAGGGATGGGTCGCGGGCCAGTTAACGTTCCGGCAACCCGCCGCCGATGTATTTGTGCAGACCAGAGTCAACGGACGGCTCAGTCGGCAACGGAGTGATGAGAAATATGTCTGCAGTGAAACCAAGGCGAATGGGATGCGCTGTAGCTGGATTGATGTTGCTCACGGTGGCGGGTGGTTGTGCGAACAACACCGAAACCGGAGCACTGGTCGGCGGGGCCGCCGGTGCGGGCGTTGGCGCGATCATCGGCCACAACTCACACGACCGCACTGCCGCCGGCGCATTGATCGGCGGCGCGGTGGGAGCCGTAGGCGGCGCGATCGTCGGTAACCAGATCGATAAAGATCAGGCCCGGCAACAGCAATCCGACGGCAGTTATTACCAAGGCAACGTTCCGCCGCCCCCGACACGGTACGAAATCAGCCGAGTTTCACAGGATGATGTGATCGCCTGGACGCAGCGCGGCTTGCGGGACAGCGAAATCATCGATCGCATCGACCGCAGCGGCACGGTTTTTCATCTCAACGCGGCCGACGAAATGCGGCTGCGCGATTCAGGGGTCAGCGAAGAAGTCATCCTCGAAATGCGCGATACCGCGCGACGGTGATTGCTGGGGCAGTAGCAGAACCGCTTACTGCGTGCGCGGCTCTATGATCACCTGGCTGTTACGTAATCGATCTTGCCGATCGGCGGAATAATTCCCGCTTTCGCGCCGGCATCCAGCAGATGCATAATCGCCTGTCGGCCTCGCTCGCCGTAATCCAAGGTCCAGTGATTCACGTACATCCCGACGAATTGGTCGGCGAGCTTGCGATCCAAATCTCGGCCGAATTGCAGCGAATAATCCACCGCTTCGGGGCGATGATCGAGGCTGTACTGGATCGATTGCTTAATAATATCCGTCACTTCCTGCATGACCGGCCGGCCTAAATCCTTGCGAATGCAGTTGCCGCCCAGCGGAAGGGGCAGGCTGGTTTGTTCATGCCACCATGCGCCCATGTCGACCAGCAAATGTAGCCCAAGCGTTTTGAACGTGAGTTGGCCCTCGTGAATAATCAGTCCGACATCGGCTTTGCCGTCTCGAACGTACGCCGGAATCTGATCGAAGTGCACCACTTCCACTTTGTATCCCTCGCCGGCTCTGCCGATTTGCGGATTCAGGCAAAGCTGCATCGCTAAAAATGCGGTCGTGAGCTTGCCGGGGATGGCGATCGTTTTGCCGCGCAGATCACTAAGTTTCATCGGTTGGCGGGCAATCAGCATCGGGCCGTATTTATCCCCCATGCTTGAGCCGCAGCTGGTCAAAGCGTAACGGTCGGCGACATACGGATAAGCGTGGATCGAAATCGCGGTGATTTCCAGTTCGCCTTTCATCGCCCGCTGATTGAGCGTTTGAATATCCTGGAGTACATGTTTGAAGCGATAGCGGCCGGTCGGGAATTTGTCCTTGGCCAGGCCATAGAACATGAAGGCATCGTCCGGATCGGGGGAGTGGCCGAGTTGCAAAAGCATTTCATTCATGGGGCAAAGTATAGGAGTGCGGATCAATTGGCCGAAACGATTTCATCGAAATTGAAATTCACACGCGCTCGGCAGCAACAAGATCCTCGTATGTTTCCCGACGCCGGATGATTTTGTAACTGCCGCCATCCACGAGAACCTCGGGGGCTCGCGGCCGATTGTTGTAATTGCTACTCATGGCAAATCCATACGCCCCGGCGGTGAAGACCGCTAACAGATCGCCCCGCTGCGTCGTCGGCATCAGACGGTCTTTGGCCAGATAATCGCCGCTTTCGCAGATGGGGCCGACCACGTCGACGGTTTCGCCGTTCTCTGGAATCCGCTTGGAATCGCGCGTCTTGAGCGCATTCCCCGGCGACGGTTTGGCCGGCCAGATGAAGTGGTATGCTTCATATAGTGTCGGCCGAATCAGGTCATTCATGGCCGCATCGACGATGACGAATTTTTTCGTTCCGCCGACTTTGCGGTACAGCACACGGGTCAGCAGAATCCCCGCGTTTCCCATGATGTACCGTCCCGGCTCCAAAGCGATGCGGTACGGCTTGCCTTGCAAGAGTGGAAGCAGCGCCTTGGCATGTTCCGTCACCGGCAGTGCCTGCGCGGAATCCAGATAATTCACGCCGAACCCACCCCCGAGATCGAACCATTCGATTTTGTGGCCGCGCTCAGTGAGCCGCTCGATCAGGGCGTTGCCCTTGTTCACCGCATCGACATACGGTTGAATCTCATACACCGGCGAACCGATGTGCAGATGAATCCCGCCGAGCCGCAGATGCTTGAGATTTCGGTATTGCTCGAAAACTCTTTCCGCCCGCTCGATATCGACTCCGAACTTGGTTTCCTTCTTGCCGGTCGTGGTCTTGGCGTGCGTTTTCGGATCGACATCGGGATTGACCCGCAAGGCGCCGATGGCGCTTTTGCCCATCATGCCGGCCACGCGGTCGATGTTTTCAATCTCCGCTTCCGATTCGATATTGAACGCCGCGATGCCGACTTCCAGAGCTTCTTTAATTTCCTCGTCCGTCTTGCCGACACCGGCGTAGATGATCTTTTTCGGATTTCCACCGGCTTCCAGCGCCCGGAATAATTCGCCGCCGCTGGTGACGTCGAAATCGCATCCTTCCGCCGCCAGCACCTTGCAGATGTTGATGTTCCCGCAGCTTTTGATGGAGTAGCAGACGGTCGCATTCACCGGCTTAAATGCCTGTGCGATCTGCCGATAGTGCCGCAGAATGGTGGCTTTGGAATAAACATACGCCGGCGTGCCGACTTCCCGGGCGATCTTCTCCGCGGGAACATCTTCGCAATACAGCTCGCCATTTTTAAACTCAAAACTATCCATAAGTTTGACAAATGTATCCGCAGCAGCGGTTGAGGCAAATCGGGCACGCTTGGCGGTTTGGTCGAATCATCCGGTAAGATCGCTTTTGTGAACAGTGTGGTCATTATTTTTGTGATGATGGTTTTCGCGGTTTTGGTTGGCGTTCTGCTTGTGTCGGCGCTCGTGATGTTTAAACGTGGCTTATGGCCACAACGTTACGGCGATGAACCGCATTGCCGGCATTGTGGCTACCTGCTCATCGGCATTGACGCCAAAAGGTGTCCGGAGTGCGGCACGGCTCTCTTGCCCAATAACATTGTATTTGGTGAGCGTCATCGGCAACTCGGGATGGCCGCGATCGGTGCCGCCATTCTACTGATTCCCGGAATCTTACTGGTGAGTCTCATCGTACACGGGATTTCCTGGTATCACTTCAAACCGACTTACTTTGTCATCCACGATTTGCAATCTAACGGCGCTATTGCCCTGCAGGCGATGAACGAACTGGACCGACGAGAAATGGCCGGCGGACTGTCGAACAAATACGAACAGCGGCTCATCGAGCTAGGCCTCGCACAGCAGGCAACCAATGCCACAGGAACTTTCCCAAGCTGGGCAATCGAGTTCGCCGAAAAACAGTTCCAAGCGGGAAAATTGACCGACGCTCAAAAGCAACGGCTTTTCCGACAAAGCGTGCAATTGACATTATCGACGCCATCCATCGTGGCATTGGGAAACGATGTCCCGTTCCAAGTCAGTGTGGCGTCGCGCGTCACCATCCCCCATTTATACGTAAAAATTATCGAATGGGAATCCGTTAGCATCGATGACCGCATCGTAATGTCCGGCCCCAGTGGCAGCTCGGGTTTTTCCGGCCTTGGTGGAAGTGGATCATCAGCTAATGGCGTGCCCTGCAAGCAACCCGGGAGGCATCGGCTTATCGTCGTCCCGCGAATCGAGCTATACCAGGGAAACGGCAATATGGGTCCACCGGTCTATAGCGAGGATCGATCGCTCACGGCTTGGTTCACGGTGGGTTAGGGCGAATAAGTAATCGAGAGGGAATGAAGCACGTCGTCAAACCTTTTCCCGTGTTTATCGCTGCGATCGGCTTACTGATCGCAACCATCGTGGGCGTCTGCGCTGCTCCACTTACAACCGAGACTTCTCAGCGGATCATCTCTTGGAACGCATACAGCCGGCAATTCATCGATGCGCCACTATTTGAACTATTGCCGATTCCGGGGACGGCCACCTATCGCGCTATCGTCAGTCAGAGTGGGAAAACCTGGACGGTCGAATCGCAGAGTCCGCAAGTCAGTCTGGCGTCGATCTGGCCGAAGTTAGCGGTTAAGAAATTCGCTCTGTCGTTTGAATGGACTGATGTCGGAGGGAAGGTGATCGCCTCCAAAGCGGCGACGGATCGAGTAAAAGCTCCAGACTTCGCCGGCTTCCATGAACCGCCTGCTGATTGGCGAGCCGCCGCCGATAAGGGGACAACCTATCTGTTGCACGTGGGGAGAAACGGCGACCCGCCGTATCACGAGCCGGGGGTTCCAACGTGGATTTGGTCCGCCTATTCGGCCTGTCCAGCGGCACCTCATGGGGCCGACGTGGGATATCCTTGCCTAGCGATTCCGAGTCTCATTGATGCGATGGTTGCCTGTGCGAAAGCTGGCGGTCCGCACGCTGATGAGGCGATGCAACAGGCGCGGGCGGCGGCTGACTGGGCGCTGCACAACCGCCACCCTGATGAAGGGGCACTGCCGCTATTTCCTTACTCGACTATCGCTCATGGGAAATTCGCCGGTGGCCTGGAGGGCGGCTCGGTCAATCTCCTGCGTGCCAGTTGGTTCGGTGTGGGAATGGTGGAACTGTACGAGGCAGACGGGAAACGGCGTGCGGACTATTTGGAATACGCACGTCATATTGCCACCGTCACCGCAAAATTCCAGGCGGCGGATGGTAGCTTCCCGTATCGCCTGAATCCGCAAACCGGCGCGGTCGTCGAGCCTTACACTCCAGCGGCCATTGAGTTCGTGCGGTTGGTCGACAGCGTTGCGCCCTACGGTGTTGGTGATGACATGCTCAAGGCGCAGCATCGCGCCTTGCGCTGGATGACCGCTTATGTTATGGCCACACACCACTGGCAGGCCTGCTTTGAAGATGTCCCCCAAATATTGCCATACGCCAACCTTTCGCAGTTCGAGGCGGAGATGACCATCCGCAGTCTCTGCCGGCACCGCGGTGAAGATCCAACGTATCTGCCGATGGCGGAGACGGTCAACCGGTGGATCGAGGACCAGTTCGTGGTATTCGGACCCGAGAGCGAGGCCTTCGACCATCCCGTGAAAGGGCCGCTGGTCTTCGAGCAGTTCGCCTGCTGGTATCCGATGGAAGTACACACTGGGATATGGATCAACAGTCTGCTGGACCTGCACGCCGCGACGGGAAAAGCCGAATATCTCGACAAAGCCAAAGCCGCGGGCAACGCCATCTGCGCTCAGCAATTCGACGATGGCTCCTTTTCAACTTTCGGCGCGCGCTGCTATCCCGACGGCAAATTGGTAGGAGTCCAGTCGGGCAATTGGTACAACTGCAACGCCGCCGCGGTCCAGGCGCTGTATCGGTTGGACGCCTATTGCCGGACGCATCTGCCCGCAAAATGATGCATTGCGGGGCCGATACACCAACCCTTGCCCAGCATCCACAAACTCCTATACTGCCCGCTCGAAATCGGCGGCTTTTTGTAAATTAACTGGGAAATGTTAAGAAACTTGGCCGATTTTTGCGTCCATAAATTGAATTTCATTTTGAATCAGGAGTTGTGACATGGCTAAGCGCGCGAAGGTCGCCCAGGTTAAGAAAAAGAGCGCCTCGAAGAGTTCAAAGAAGAAAACCCCGGCGAAGAAGGTGGTCAAGCGCGTGTACTTCTTCGGCAACGGCAAAGCCGAGGGAAATGCCGGGATGAAGGATCTGCTCGGCGGTAAAGGCGCGAATCTGGCGGATATGACGCTGGTACCGCTGCCTGTGCCGCCGGGGTTTACGATCACGACGGAAAGTTGCCGCGATTACAACGAGGGTGGGCAAAAACTGCCACGCGGTTTGATGGAGGAAGTCCGGACGAATCTGGCCAAGGTGGAAAAGGCGACGGGTAAAAAGTTTGGCGATCCGAATAATCCGTTGCTCGTGGCGGCTCGGTCCGGCGCGAAAATGTCTATGCCCGGCATGATGGATACCGTGCTGAACATCGGCCTCAATGATGAAGTGGTCGAGGGCCTGGCCAAGCTGACCGGAAATGAACGTTTCGCCTACGACAGTTATCGCCGCCTGATCAATATGTTCGGCGACACCGTCATGGGTGTCGATCATGAGCATTTTGAAAAAGAATTCTCGCACGTGAAGGACAGCAAAGGAGCGAAGCTCGATACCGATCTGGATGTCGAGGGTTTGAAGGAAGTCGTCGAGCGATACAAGAACACCTATCGGCATCATGTCGGCGCGCCATTTCCGCAGGATCCATATTTGCAGGTGGAACATGCCATCGAAGCAGTCTTCAAAAGCTGGAGGGGCGACCGGGCGATCCGTTATCGGGAGATCAACGAAATCCGCGGTCTGGCCGGCACGGCGGTGAATGTGCAGTCGATGGTCTTCGGCAATATGGGCGACGACAGCGCCACCGGCGTCGCTTTCACACGCAATCCCTCGACCGGCGAAAACAGTTTTTACGGCGAATTTCTGGTCAATGCCCAGGGCGAAGATGTCGTCGCCGGCATTCGCACGCCGCTGGATTGCCAAAGTGAAATGGGCAAGTGGAGCAAAAAGAGTTGGGCCGAATTGCTGAAGGTCAAAGACATTCTGGAGAAGCGCTACAAGGACGTGCAGGATTTCGAATTCACCATCGAAAAGGGCAAGCTGTACATGCTGCAAACCCGCAACGGCAAGCGCACGGCCCAGGCGGCGGTGCAGATCGCTGTGGATATGGTGAAGGAAAAATTGATTGACGAAAAAACCGCGGTGCTGCGGGTTGACCCATCGTCGCTGGATCAATTGCTGCACCCGACTTTCAGCGCCGTGGCCGAAAGAACCAGCATTGCCCACGGCCTGCCCGCATCTCCAGGCGCAGCGGTGGGCAAAATTGCTTTCACCGCCGAAGAGGCGGAGCAGCGTGTTGCCGCCGGAGAAAAAATCATTCTGGTTCGTCGTGAAACCGAGCCGGCGGACATCGGCGGGATGCACGTCGCCGAAGGCATTCTCACCAGCACCGGCGGCATGACTTCCCACGCCGCCGTGGTGGCCCGTGGCATGGGCACACCGTGCGTCGCCGGCGTCGGCAGTTTGCTCATCGACACGCACGCCAAAACACTAATCGTCAACGGCAAAACCTACGGCACTGATTCCTGGCTGTCGCTCGACGGCGGCACGGGTGAAGTGTTCGAAGGCCAGGTCGGCACGCAGGAAGCGGCGCTCTCCGGTCCGTTCCGGCTGATCATGAAATGGGCGGACAAGTATCGCACCATGAAGGTCCGCACCAACGCCGACACGCCGCACGATAGCCATGTCGCCCGCAGCTTCGGAGCCGAAGGCATCGGCCTGACCCGCACCGAGCACATGTTCTTTGATCCGCAGCGCATTCATCACATGCGTGAGATGATTCTGGCTACCGATGTCGAAACCCGCAAAGCGGCGCTGGCCAAGTTGCTGCCGTATCAGCGCGAGGATTTTATCGGCATCTTCACGGCGATGAAGGGATTGCCGGTAACCATCCGCCTGCTCGATCCGCCGCTGCATGAGTTTTTGCCGCACAATGAAAAAGACCAGGCAGAGTTGGCCAAGAGTCTGAACCTAAGTTTGCAGCAGGTGCATAACCGGGTGCAGCAGCTTCACGAAGCCAATCCCATGCTCGGCCACCGCGGTGATCGATTGGCGATCACCTATCCGGAGATTCTGGAGATGCAGGTGCGGGCGATTATAGAAGCCGCCTGCGAATGCAAAAAACTGAAAATCGCCGTGCTGCCAGAAATTATGATTCCCCTGGCCGGCACGAAAGCGGAACTGGATTTCTGCAAGAAGCATACTGTAGAAGTCGCCAAATCGGTCATGGCTGAGCAGAAAGTGAAAGTTGATTACCTATATGGAACGATGATTGAAGTTCCAAGAGCGGCGGTGACGGCCGATGAAATGGCCGAGACCGCCGAGTTTTTCAGCTTCGGCACCAACGATCTGACGCAGATGACCTTCGGCTACAGCCGCGATGATGCGGGCAGCTTCTTGCCGGAATACGTAAAGAAAGAGATTCTCGAGCGCGATCCGTTCCAAAGCCTCGACATCGGCGGCGTCGGCAAGCTGATCGCCATGGCCGTCAAACTCGGCCGCCAAACCCGCCCCGATCTCAAGTGCGGCATCTGCGGCGAACACGGCGGCGATCCCCGCTCCGTCGAGTTCTGCCACACCGTCGGCTTGAATTACGTGAGCTGTTCACCCTTCCGTGTTCCCATTGCCCGCCTGGCGGCGGCACAAGCCGCCCTAAAGAGCCCTGCAGGCAAGGCAAAACGCGGCAAGTAATCTAAGTGACTTAAAAGGGAGTGGTTGCGCGCCATTTCTCGGCGGATATTCGCTTATTTTCTTGCCAAACTGGGCCTAATCGGGTACAGATTCACTCCGTTGAAGGGCGTCCGGAAGTGGTTTTTTTGAGGACGGTGAGGGTGATGTCCAACAGGTTTAACTGGGCCGGGGAAAGTCCGTCTGGATATTTCGAGGCTCGCAAGGGCAAGGGCCGCCGCACCGCGATCCTCTTTGCGGCCGCGGTGTCTGCCATCCTCGGTGGCCGGGCTCGGGCCGACACCTATTACCTCCAACACTCAGGCAATGCTGATTGGGACAGCACAGGCGACGGCTATTTCAGCTGGTTTGATTCGAGCACCAATAATCCCAGCATTTTTGTCCCACCGACTGGCAGCACGGTCTTTGTTCTGCAATCCGGAACCTACGGCGTTTCTAATACCATCGTCAACTATAATTATGCTTATAGTTCTCCCGGGTTAAATGAGTTGGAAATTGAATCGGGCAATCAAGTAAATCAGAGTAGTTCGAATAGCGCGATGTATGTCAGCGGCGACACCTACATCGGATATGATTTGGGCAGCTCCGGCCAATATATTCAAAGCGCCGGCACCGCATCGTTTAACACGCTGTACCTCGGCTATAACGGCTCCGGCACTTATTCCTTGAGCGGCGGCTCGGTTTCGATCGGCGCGGGTTTAGTGCTTGGCTCAGGCACGGGCAGCAGCGGGATGGTGAATCTTTCCAATGGATTCATGAATGTGTCGAGCGATGAGTATGTGGGCAACTCGGGGATGGGTCAGTTTATTCAGAGCGGCGGCATAAATTATATCGGCAGCGGCAACAGCCTTGTGTTGGGGTATGCGCCAGGCGGCGGCGGAACATATACGCTAAGCGGCCAGGGATCGCTCGTCGCTGATCAAGTGATCGTCGGTTTTTATGGGTCGGGCATTTACAACCAATCAAGCGGGGTGGCCACCATCGGCTCGTCCTGGATGTTTGTGGGCGCCGAGCAGGGGTCCAGCGGCACCGCCAATATCAGCGGCGGCCTGCTCACCATCGATGGCTACCTGGAAGATGGTTATTACGGTAACGGCACATTCAATCACACCGGTGGAACGGTACACGCCAGCTACCTCCTTCTCGGCGAGTACACCAATGGCACCAGTCCTGCCAGCGTTGGGATTTATAATCTGAGCAACACCGCGAATCTTATCGTTGACAACGATGTAAGGGTTGGCGATTCGGGCGTCGGTTGCTTCAATCAATATGGCGGCTCGGCTTCGATTGGCGGATTTCTTTTGGTGGGCTTTGAGGCCGGCAGCAGCGGTTCGGTCAATCTTTCCGGCGGATTCTTGAATGTGTCCACCGAAGAGGATGTTGGTTACAACGGTAATGGCCAATTCTACCAGAGCGGCGGGACTAACATGATTCCCACCGACAGCGTCTTGGTGTTAGGCGACAACGTCGGCAGCAGCGGGACATACACCCTCGCCGGCGGCCTGCTTACCGGGCCAGCCACCACCTTTGTAGGAAACAGCGGCTTGGGCAACTTTGTCCAGACCGGCGGCACCCATGTGTCCACTACGGTCATTATGGGATATACCAACGGGGCTTTTGGCACCTACGCCCTGAGCGGCCAGGGGTCATTGATTGCTTCCCAAACGGTCGTGGGCTGGTATGGCTCGGGCATCTTCAACCAATCCGGCGGAAGCGCTTCCATTCAACAGTTTTATCTTGGTTATGCCGTCGGCGGCAACGGCACGGCGAATATCAGCAACGGCCTCCTGCACGTTACGGGTTTTATCAATGATGGATATTCCGGTAATGGCGCCATCAATCAAACCGGCGGCACCGTTCACGCCAGCTCGGCAATCATCGGCAGCTTCACCAATGGCACCAGTCCCGCCAGCGTGGGCATCTATAATCTGAGCAATAGTGCCAGCCTTATTATCGACAACAATATCAGCGTCGGTGGTTCGGGCGTCGGATATTTGAATCAGTATGGTGGCACGTTCGCAATGAATGGCGCCGGGACCAATGGTTTGCGGGTTGGAGATTCCGGCGGCAGCACGGGTGTGGTCAATCTGAGCGGTGGATTGATGAACGCTGTTGGCGCCGAATATGTTGGCTACAGCGGCAACGGATTCTTCAACCAGACCGGCGGCTCCAATACCACCGCCTCGCTCTACATCGCTTACTCCAACAGCGCTTCCGGCACCTATTCTCTGTCGGGAGGTGTGCTAACCAGCAGTAGTTCCACCGCTAACAACGGCCAGTTCACGCAAAGCGGCGGCACGGCGAGTTTGGGCGCAGTCACCGGCTCCGGGGCCATGACCCTTGGCGGTGCGACGGAATTGACCACCGTCACCAAGATTCAGCAGAGCGCGGTCACCATCAACGCCGGTGGATATCTCGGCGTGGCCAGCAACATGGTCCAGTTCACCAACTCCATTTCGACACTGACGCTCAACGGCAGCGGCCAGATGGATTTGGGCAATAATACGCTGTACACCACGACCTCGAGCAACACGATCCGTCAATACCTGATCAACGGCTACAACGGCGGCGCCTGGAATGGCACCGGCGGCATCAGCAGCGTCAACGCCAACGCCAGCTATAACGTCCCCGCCAGCAACGGCGGCCACTTCACGGCATTGGGTTATTCCAGCGGCACGACTATCGCCGCTCTGGGCCTGACCGCTGGCCAGACTTTGGTCAAGTACACCATCTACGGCGATGCCAACCTTGATGGCACCGTGGACATTAACGATCTGAATATCGTGCTGAGCAATTTCCTCTCCGGGAATCCGGCCACTTGGGACACCGGCGACTTCTACTATGCTGGTGAAACCGATATCAGCGACCTGAACGCCGTGCTCAGTAATTTCTTCGATTCAGCCCCCACGACGGTGCGTGCCGCCAAGGCTGCGGCTAAGGCTTCAGCTTCCACCGCCAGCACCGCAAAAACTTTGACCGGCACGGTCTCGCCGGCTGACACCGTGAATCCGCCACCCGCCAACGGAGTGCTGGAACTGGTTGTCAATATCTACACGGGCGATGTGGAACTCGAAGGCAACAACGCCGACATCGCTTCGCTGCAAATCACCAGCGCCAGCGGCAGCATCATCACGGCCAACTGGACCGACCTGCACGCCAACGGCTACACCAACTGGTCGGACACGGCCAAGAAGAAGACCGGTATTGGCGAATATGACAACCAGTTCACCGCCAGCGGCGACTATGCGGTCCTGGGTGTGGTGGATTACGGCGATATCTACAACACCAGCATCAATGCCTTCGATTATGTGTTCAAATACGGCTCGGTGGAGTCCAACGACACAACGGTGGACACCGACACCGGTTCGGTCATCTACTATATTCCTGAACCGACAACGCTAAGCCTCCTGGGCCTGGCGGCGGCGGGGTTGATGGCTCGGCGGCGCAGGCGGCGGTAAGCGGTCGCAATGGCCCAAGAACGGGGCAAAAGTTTTTGGACATTATCGGCCAGGCGACTGCGGATGACGAAGCGTTCATTCACGGCGAGGACATTTCAACCGTTACGTTCCCGATCTCGCCCTTGAATGTGAATGGCCCTTGGTAATCGCCGACGGTGCCGGCCAGGTCCTTGCCGACTTGCAGGCCGTCCATGGGGTCTTCCGTGAGCAAACCGGGAACTTTGCCGCTGGCTACGGTTTTGCCATCGGCGGTGATTGTGACGCTGCCGTCCTTGGCCAAGGTTGCGCCGACTTCCTTGACGCCATCGGGCAATGGATCATCGGCGGCAATCACATTCATGTCGCCGCTATGTCGGGTGGCAAACATCAGATGATTACCTTTGACGTACAGCGAGTAGCCGCTGGTATTGCCGCCATCGGCGACGATTACTCCATCGCTGGCGGGCTTGATGATCTCTGCCGTGATAGTGATCACCTTGTCGGTGATGTGCGGCGCTTTGCTGTGCTGCAGATTCGCGCCCATCCGCAGGTGCAGCACTTCATGTGAGGGGCCGGTCGTCGCCGCTTCGCCGCCAGAACCATATTGCGGATTCCACGGCCAGGGCAAAACATTGGCCCGTTTGGCCCATGCTTCCCACTGCGTGCTCATGGATTTCACGCGATCCGGATCGCTGCTGGCCAGGTCGTGCATTTCGGTGCGGTCCTGGACGATATTGTAAAGCTCCCATTTTCCGGAAGGATGCTTAGCAACCAGTTTCCAATCACCCAGGCGCATGGCACGGTTGCCTTCGTGCTCCCAAAACAGCGGCCGGTCCGGCAGTGACTTGCCGTCAAATGCGGGCAGCAGGCTCACGCCCTGCATCGGGGTGATGTCGTTGCCGTTGAGTTGCTTGGGATATTGCGCGCCGGCCAGATCCACGCAGGTGGCCATGATGTCGATCAAATGGGTGGGCTGCTTATCCAACTGGCCGTCCCGATGAATGTGATTGGGCCAGTGCGCGATCAGCGGACTGGAAATGCCGCCTTCATGGACGAAATGTTTATATTCACGGAACGGCGTGTTGCTCACGTTCGCCCAGGACTGGCCGTAAGCGATATACGTATCTGCTGGACCAGGCATGACACCCGTGCCGTGGAGCACGGGCCATCCGTCGCGCGTCTGCTTGGGAAAACCATTGGTGAGAATTTTATCCAGCGGAATCGTCGGCAGCGTGGGATGATCGGCCCGCTTGGTGTTGCCCTGGCGGCCGGTCGCTTCCAGATTGCCGCCGTTATCCTGCAAATAGAGGATCAGGGTGTTATCGAACTGATTCTCCGCTTTGAGAGTTTCGACAATCTTGCCGACATTCTGATCCATGCAGTCGAGATCCGCAGCATACACCTGCATGCAGCGGGCTTCCCATTCCTTGTTTTTCACTTTTTCCCAATCACCCCACTGCGGACTTAAATCCCATTTCGGATCGATCAGCCCCATCTGCTTTTCCCGGGCAAATCGCGCCTGGCGGATCACTTCATATCCGACATCGTAAACGCCTTTGTATTTCTCAATGTCGCGGGGCAACGCCTGCATCGGATAGTGAGCGGCGGTGAAAGCGCAATACAGAAAAAATGGCTTGCCCGGATTGAGCTGCTTGTGCTCGTGAATGAATTTGGAAGCGTGATCGCCTATGGCATTGGTGAAATAATACGGCTCGCCTGCCGGGGGTTTGTACAGGGGATCGGCAAATGCGCTGATCATCGTGTTGTCACGGGTCAGCGTGCCGGGATCGAAATAGCTGTCGGCTCCATTGATGATGCCGTAAAGCCTTTGAAAACCGCGCTGCAACGGCCAGTTGTACTTGGGTCCAATCGGGTCCGTGAATTTGGTGACATGCCACTTGCCGACCATGTACGTGGCGTATCCCGCTGATTGCAAAACCTGGGCGATGGTCACGCAATGATTATTCAAATCGCCGACATAGCCGTCGAGATCAGGATGGAGTTCGGTCATGTGCCCGACGCCGGCTTGGTGGGCGTACATGCCGGTAAGCAAAGTCGCCCGGCTGGGGCAGCAGCGTGAGGTGTTGTAAAACTCGGTGAAGCGCAATCCCGTAGCCGCCAAGCTGTCCAGATTGGGCGTATGGATTTCACCGCCGTAACAACCGATGTCGCTGAATCCCACGTCATCGGTCAGCACCACAACGATATTCGGCCGCTCGGCGGCGCGGACGGTTTGCGAACCAATAAGAACGATGGCAACGAAAAGGATGGAAATGGTCTTCATGTGTCGATTCCTTCCACGATTACATTACCGCCCGAGCCTGGACCCGTTCATCTTGCCACGAAGATAACCTATCGGTAGCGTACCGTCGCCGGAAAAATATTGGCGGATATCTTGAAAAGAGGAGGATCGCGTGTCCAAGAAGGTGCGAGTGGCCATCGTCGGGCTGGGATTTGGGGCCGAATTTATTGAGATTTTTCAGCAGCATCCGGATGCGGAAATGTACGCCATCTGCCGCCGGACTACGGCTGAGCTGAACGCCTGCGGCGATAAGTTCGGCATTGCCAAGCGGTACACCGATTACAACCAACTGCTGGCCGATCCGAATGTCGATGCGGTTCATATCAACAGTCCTATCCCGGACCATGCCCCGCAAGCCATCGCTGCTTTGAAATCGGGGAAGCATGTCGCCTGCACAGTGCCAATGGCGATCAGCATTGATGAATGCAAACAGATCGTCGAACTGCAGCGAAAGACCGGCAAGGTGTATATGATGATGGAAACCGTCGTGTACAGCCGGGAATATTTGTTCGCCAAGGAATTGTATGACCGCGGTGTGCTGGGGCGCATTCAGTTTCTGCGCGGGAGCCATCAGCAGGATATGGATGGTTGGCCGAACTATTGGCCCGGTTTGCCGCCGATGCATTATGCGACGCATTGTGTCAGCCCGTGCCTGGCGATTCTCGGTGAGCCTGGCAGCGCCGAAGGCAGTGCACATGCCGAAAGCGTTGTTTGCCACGGTTCGGGCCGCATTCGAGAGGAATTGATCAAGCGATACAACAGCCCATTTGCTCTGGAAACCGCGACGTTCAAAATAAAGGATCACGATGTCGTCGCCGAGGTGACGCGCAGTTTGTTCGACACGGCTCGGCAGTACCGGGAAAGTTTTGATGTCACCGGAAGCCGGGCAAGTTTCGAATGGCAGCAAGTGGAGGGCGAGCAGCCGGTGATTCATTTCAAGGGATTGCCGGAGAGCGATATTCCCAGGCGCGTGAAGGTGCCGGATTATGCGGGCCGGCTCCCGGATCCGATTCGCAAATTCACCGGGGCGATTCATGACGCCACGCATTTGAGTTTCGTGCAGGGTGGCGGGCATGGCGGGAGCCATCCGCATTTGGCGCATCATTTTCTGCAGGCGGTGCTCGGCAAAGAGCCGGCCCTTCCCGATGTGGCGACCAGCGCCAACTGGACGATGGTCGGCATCTGTGCTCACCAATCCGCCATGAAAGGCGGCGAGCGAGTTGAGATTCCATCCTGGTGATGCGCTGGACGTCCATTTTCTTCCTGCTGTTGTGCGTCGGATGCAAATCGCCGCCGCCGCCGCCCGCTCCGCCTCCGGCCGATCCACCGTCTACACCTTTTCTGTTGCATCTGCCCGGCGTGTCCGGCGAGTCGATTGTGGACCACCATTTAATTGCCGGATTGCGACAAGGATTGCAGGATCAAGGCGAAAGCGTGGAAATCCAAATCTACGACTGGACGGAAAATGATCCCGGCATTCCCGCGCTTCAGGCGTACAAGCGAAATCACGCCGAAGCGAAAAAGATTTCCGAGATGTTGACCGCCCGTTTCCATGCTGATCCGAGTAGGACGATTTATCTCACTTGCCACAGTGGTGGCGCGGGATTGGCGGTCTGGGCATTGGAGGATTCGCCGGCGGAGGTGAAAATCGATTCGCTTCTTTTGCTCGCCCCGGCTTTGTCGCCCGATTGCGATTTGAGCGCGGCATTGAGCCATGTACGGCGAAGTGCGGATGTACTGTGGAGTGATCGAGATACGGGGATTCTCAATTTTGGTACACGCACCTTCGGCACGATCGATGGCAAATTTACCGTTTCCGCCGGCTACGTCGGATTTAGACAGCCGGCGAAAGCGGATGCGACGCAATACGCCAAGCTCCATCAGTTTCCTTATGATTCAGCGTGGCTGAAGTACGGCCATTTCGGCGATCACATCGGCCCGACCGCAACGCCGTTCGCGCGGCATGTGCTGGCAGGACTTTTGATTCACGATGCGATTCCCACTAACCCATGAACCAAAAACATTGGACATTTCCGAAGAAGCTGTTGGCGTACGTTGTGATGTCCGCCATCTCACTGGGGGCGATTTATCTGGTCGATGTGAAAGTCCACCGCATGGCGATCATGCCGAGGTCGACGACCGCTCGGTGAATCGTTTTTTTAATCCGATCACGCCGACGCAGATTCCCGCCAGGATCAGATGAAAGGCTACGCAAGCAAAGACATTGGTCGGCAGCGAATAATTCACATCGTCGCTCAGGCTTGTGTAGTGATAGGCGATCGCCTGCTCGGCCCAGTAGCCGAGTTGTTCGCGCAGCGCGGCGTTGGCGGCAATGATCGGATGTATCGGAATCAGCAATTTCACGATCGTATCGCCATGCGGTCCGGCCAATATCGGTGATAGCCAAATCGGCCACAGTAACCAAGCGATGGCGATCACGGTGATGACCGCGGCGGTTCCGCTGATGCCAATGCCGAATCTCCGCAGCATCCAACTTACCGCTCCGAATGCCAGGCACAGGGCAACGAGAACCAGGTAACAAGAAAAACACGCTCCGAATCCCAGATGATTATTCAGGGCCACATAAAACCACACGGCGGCGATTCCATGTGCAACAGCCAACACCACGAGAAGCCGTCCAAGCCAAGTGCTTTCCGCTGCAACGAGCGGCCCGATCAGCAGCGCCGCGGCGAAGATACCGCCAAGAAAAAGCCCCAGCGTCGGTCCTGCCGCCTGGTTGCAGAGCATTCCGGCTGCCAACGAAAGAATCAGTGGGACCACCAGAGCCGGCCAATGCTTTTGCATCTTCGGCCCGACGCCGTGCAGCGGATTGGGAATGGATTCCACCAAAAAATCGAGATCGGAGCGAGGCGGGATGGAGGATGGCCGATCAGCCATGATTCACCGGGCCGATGGCTGCGACGTGGCTGCGCTTTGTAAAACGTCGATCTCCTGCTGCAACCGATCCGCTTCAATCAGCAGCCGTTTTCTTTCCTGTGCAAGAAACTCAATCACCGCATCCGTCGATCCCCTGGCGACATGCCCTTCCAATCCCGATTCGACTTGCACATGCGCCGACTGCAATTGCTCGGCGACTTGCTTCACTACATCCTCCGGCGCTTTGGGATCAATCTTCACCTGCACCACTGGCGGTAACCGGCGATTCTGCAAGGCATCACCCAACCGATCCGGCGAAATATTCATGCCATCCAGCGTGACTTTACCATCCGCCTGCACGCCGACGATGGTGTTGCCGACCTCCGTGGTGGTCGCCCCGGCGGCTTTCTTCTGCACCGGCTCGATAATCATATAAATCTTCGTCCCGGCCGGCGGTAGCAATTCATCATTGCGATCCAATTCGCGCGATTCCAAATCCCGGCTGGCGAGCTGCGGTACATCGATCATCGTCAATTCATTATTGAGAACGCTGACGATATATCCCGTGGTGTCGGCGGCGTATTTGCCGTCTTCCATGATTTTGGAGCCGGTGAAAACCCAGTCAAACGGCGGCGGCGGTTTCTTGGTCTTGTTGCTCCGCATCAGCTCCTGTGCCGACACATGCTGCGGTTTGTTATGGGCATCGGTCCATTCACAGGAAATGGCCAGCGCCGGCCCGTGCGGCGGAATCCATTTTTTATCCGCGGGAGAATAATGCACCGGCTCGCCCGGCTGCAGGCCGATCATCAACAGGGCCAAATGAATCTGCGACGGCTTGGCGTCGGATCGCAGCACCGATTCGTATTCATTGGAGCCGGTGGAAACGCAGAAAAACTCCAATCCCACATCCTGATGCGCGTTGCAGCTTTCACATTCCACGCGCACGGATTGGGATTTCACATCGACATGAATGTGCGGCAGCTTGTCGGTCGCACCGCTTTCCTGGGCATGAAGGGTATTGGCGGCAAAACTGGCCAGCAGCATCAGCGGCCATGCGAATCGGAACATGCGTGCCTCCGTGAATCGGACGCATCGCAGTGTAACGCCAAGCCCGCATGGGCCATAGCCGAAGAAAATTACCGAGCGGAAAAATTCGACGGTTCCAGGGCGCATTGCGGCCGGTTGAAGCTGATCGCGCCTTCATACCAACCGTTCGCGGCCGGGCGGCACCGGCGAATCGCACAGTCGATGGCCAGAGCGGTTCGCCTGGGGCATTTGAGATGCAGCATCCCGCCATACCCCAGGGGCAGGCGATGGCGGGTGATGAAACCCAGGCCGCGCGGACTCACATCACGGACGAAGATGCGCAGCGGCTTGGGATTCTCCACTTCGCTGAAAAGCCGCAGATTCGCCGTCGTGCGGAAAACGGTGCGGTCATCGTCACGGCGATCCAGCCGAGGCAATCCCGCGGCTTCAAGAGCCGAGAGGACAAACTCCGCCTCCGCTGTCCAGACTGGCGAATCATCCGCCGCTTCGTCCTGCTCGGTGGCGACCTCCGGCTGCGGCATCTGCAAAGACTCAGGCCGCGGTTGCGGTATTCGATATATCACGGAATCATTCATGTTTATTACCCTTCCCCGCGGGGTACCGGCACACGGACCGTGGCCGATCTCCCCCGCCCATTGCTATGCATGATGTACGATTGATTTTCGGCTGCGGCAAATGCGATCTCCACAAAATAAGCCGGCACGTCCAAAAGACCGTGCCGGCGGGAAGGAAGGAGGATTGTTTGCCCCGTGGGATTACACCGTCGCGGCGGTGCCACCCATCATCGAGGCATAAAGCTGGGCCGGGGTCATGGTGACATAGCCATCGTTGTCACCGTCGTTGCCCGCTCCATCGACGCCCCACGGATTGCGGAGCGTGATCGAAGTCACAACGCCCTTGGAGTTGGTGGTGACGTGATCGACGGTGTACGCATGGTCGCCGATCAGGGGAGCGCCGTCTTCGGGATTCTCGATCGCAATCGTGACCGCATCGCCGGCGTTGAGCAATTGCTCCAATTCACTGTCGAGTTGGCTAGCGCTGCTGGGAAAGTAATTGGAATTGGCTAAGCCCAGGGCGGTGAACGACTCGCTCATCCAGCCGCCATTGTCGATCGTGCTGTACGATGCCGCCAGGGGATTGGCGCCGCTGCGGACGTAGGTGAACGCCTTTTCCAGCAAAGCGGCCCAGAGGCTGTTGCCCGTGCCCAGGCCGGCGTAAGCGATGCCGCCGGTGTTCCACGTGGGCAGATCGGCATTCATGTGCACGAACACGGTCTGGCCATTGGCAGTGTGCATCTCCGCCGCAAAGGTGCCATCGCCCAGTGACACGATGCTCTGACGGATCAGATCCGGATCAACCTTGGCGACAGCCGACAAAGCGGACATGTAATAGCAGTCGCCGATGTAGCCTTGATAAATGTCATTCTCGCTGGGACCGCCGGAGCCAAAGAGCGGATCGTTGGCGTAATTCTTGTAAATGATCGAGGATTCAGTGGTCTTCGGATCGGCAAGCGACGAGCCGTTGATGTAAGAAGACACCTGGTGATAGTGGCCGGCGTTGATTTCGGCCCGGGTCAGATCGGTGACGATCTCGGTCCTGCTGTTATCGAGCCAGAAGCTGTCATCGCCGCCGCCGCCGGTGATGGTGTCCCCCTTCGTGCCGAGGGTGACGAAGGTGTTATAGCCGGTGCCGCCCGTCATGGTGTTGTAGCCGGTGCCGCCATAGAAAGTGTCGTTGGCATTGTTGCCGGTCATGGAGTCGGTGCCGCTGCCGCCGTAAATGGTCACGGACTCGGTGACCGAATCATTGATGACGATCGTGTCATTGCCGCCGTTACCCTTGACGACGATCTGCGAAAACGTCCCGGTCACGGTCGTGCTCCAGCTGCCGTTTTTGACGGTGAAGGTGTTGCCGGATTGGAGGACGGTGATCTGATCGTTGCCGGTGGTGCCGGTGATCGTCAGCACGCCGCCGCTTTGGCTCAGGCTCAAGGCCGCGCTGGGAGCGACCGGAGCAGGGGTCGTCGTGCGATGGGCACTGGCATGGTAAACATGCCGTGTCGCCGCAACCACTTCATGGTGAACGCTGGTGTGAAGCGCATGCAACATCTCACGGTTTTCAAGTGCTTCAAAAGTAACGACTGGTGATTTGCTGGCCTTCATGGATCTCCGCTCCTTTTTCCCTGTCCACCGCAAACACCGCGTTCACGTGGACAAGTGAGAGATCCAATTCAATTCAATGCATAGCAAATCGAGGAAACGGAATTCCCTAACCCTCTGCAAAACAAAGAGATGTGGAGGCCCTACAAGCTATCAAAAGAGGTCGTAGTCCGATAAGCGGTCACGGGGAGTGACAAGGGGATGGAGGCTATTCGCTGATCGAGCGATTGTCCGTCAAATCTTCCGTGCTCGTCGAATCTTTATCCCCGTCGGGAAGTCCGAAAATGGTGTTCTCCCGGGCTATCTCCGCCAGGTGCAATTCCTGCGGAACCGGCGTCTGCCCCCGCAGCGTCCCGGCATAAGCGGCCCAGCCGTCAAAACCGTTCACCGTCATTTCGACCCGCATAAGATACTGTTCACTCTCGCATACAAACCGCAGACCCGGTAATGACGGATCATATTTTTCCCAAAGCTCTGTCGAATCGCCGTAGCGGCTTTTCATTTCTCGCAAAAATTCCCAGTGCACGACGCTCACACCGACGGGAAACGGCAACTTGAAATGCATCACCCCATAAGCGGTCTTGCCCGTGGGGCTGAGCCAGATTTGATGGGTATGCCGCTCCGATTTATGCAGCGGCTCCGGAATCCATCCCACCGGTGGATCGCACTGTGACACCACAATCGGCACCGGATGCGGCTGAGTCAGGCCGATCGTCTGATAATACTGTGGCGGCGAAACCGGACGTTTTGACGGGGAATAATGCGAACAGCCAGCCAGCAACAACGCTGCCCCGATACACATGAGATGCAAGCGAGGGCTAGAAAGATGCCAGGTACAGCTCATCGATCCAGCATGATAACCCAAGCCGGCGGCTCTGGGCACTTACTTGGCGGCAACAGCCTTGGCAGCAGGGGCGGGCGCGCTTTTTTGGAAGCTGTAGGTGCCGCCGAATTTCTTGCTAAACCGCTCCACGCGGCCGGCGGTGTCGACAAACTTTTGCTTGCCTGTAAAAAACGGATGGCAAGCGCTGCAAATATCCACCGCAATGCGGGCCAGAGTGCTGCGCGTGGTAAACGTATTTCCGCAAGCGCAATGCACATTGCAGACCTGATATTTCGGGTGGGTTTTCTCTTTCATGACAATTAGCTCCAATCGCCCGGGGATTTACGGGCGAATCAATCATTTTACGCTCTTTCACCTTCGCAGACAAGCGCGCGATGCCGAGGAATCCATGCGTTTGCAAGTCGCACGGGCAGACGCCCTCATTGTTGCTGCCATCCGTCGCTACCCCAGAATCGCACGCCACCAAACAGTGGCCGTTGCGGGCCCTTTTCCGCCAGCGAGTGACCGGCGCAGTCCTGCGCCGCATCAAGTCCACTTTCGACCGAGAAAAACAGCTGAATACCTGCGTCATCGTTTGTCGCCGATTTCCCCAACTCAAGGCGGACATGAAATCCATACGGGACCACGTCCGAGTACCAATCCCGAACCAAGTCGTAGGTAACCTCTACCTGCTTGACAAAAGGATACTTCTTGACTGCATCTCGGAACTCCGGGGTGGCGACGCAGTATCCCACGGCCGAACGAGCGGGATAGACCTGATCGGCGGCGACTTTGGAATATGCCAGGTTGGGTTTGGCAATCAGCCCAGCAGCCACCGACATGACCTCATTCGGCCTGGCAGTCGGGACTTTGCTCGAATCCCGGCGATCCACCGTTGCCACAATAATCAGGTCATGAGAAATACCGCTTTGCGACACCCAAGCCGCCGGGCGAATTAGATATTCGTAGTCTGCCGTGTACTGATTATCGCGTGTTAATATCGGCTTGTAACCGCTGGCGGTAAATTGAGCCTCAACAACCTTCCATTGGTGTCCGACGGAGCGCGATTGCTCGCTCAACTCGGCATCACGGATGATGTGGTGGAACTGATCCGGTTGCTCTGGCCCTGGCGTTGCTGAACTGGCAGCGCGTCCATGGCAACCGGACGCAACTGCCAGGCAAAATACCACGCTGAGTATGGATTGAACGCTGCGCATCGAGCCAGCAGGCATTGCTTTCAAGGGCCGTCCTATTTCAGCTCCTTAATCTCAATATCTTTAAACTGCACCTCCATAACGAAACCGTGATGCAATTGCAGGGCGATGACACCTTCCTGCAGCGCCTTGGGGCTTTCATCGATCATTTCCGTCGTGAGATGGCCGTTGATCGTGTAGGTGATGTGGTTTCCCTTGGCGATCAGCACTACATCATTCCAATCGCCGACCTTGATGATCTTCTTCAGATCGTCCTTGCTCTCGCTAAGCGGCTCGTTGTGGCGTTTATTGTCACTGTCCCACGTGGTTTTGTCGCCGCAATTGCTCATGATGCCGCGGCCGCCGGCGATGCCGTGCTCGTCGTAAAATCCGCCATCGTACTGCTGCTTGGCATCGCAGTCCGCTTGATAGCCGCCGACGGATTTGTTCTTCTCGTCGTAAATCTTCGAGCGGAACTGCACGCCGGAATTGCCCTCGGGTGTGGTGAATTTGTATTTGTAGTGCAGCTCAAAGTCGCTGAACTTGGCATCCTTGTAAATCAAAAACGTCTGCGGAGCCGCATGCTCCTTGTCTTCGGCTCCGACAATCGCGCCGTCTTTGACGGTCCAAAAGTCCATCAGCCCGTCCCAGCCGGTGAGGTCGGTGCCGTTAAAGAGTTTTTTGAAGCCGTCGGAATCATCGGCATGCGACCATTTGGGGCCGATCACCAGCAGCGATACGGTCAGTCCCAATACGAGCAATTTTCGAATCACGGTTTCTCCTGTTTGTCAGATGCAATCCAAATTCAACCCCGCATATTCATGCGGGGCTTCGGGCGTTTAGTCGAGCTATTTCGCCACATCGACCCACTGATGCGTCTTGGCCGATTGCAGCACGGCGTCGCACACCTTTTGTGTTTCCAGCGCATCACGGAAAGTCGGTGCCGCCGGTTTGCCGGTCTGCAGGCCTTCGAGGAAGTCGGCCACTTGATGCACGAACGTGTGCTCATAACCGAGCTGCAGGCCGGGGACCCACCAGTGTTTCATGTACGGATGATCGCCGTCGGTGATGTGGATCGATTTCCAGCCACGCAACGGGCCTTCGTCTTTGTAATCGAAATATTCCAGGCGATGCAGATCGTGCAGGTCCCAGAAGATGCTGGCCTTTTCGCCGTTGATCTCGAAGGTGTATTCGGCCTTGTGGCCGCGGGCGTAGCGAGTGGATTCAAAATTGGCCAGCGAACCGTTGGCGAATTTGCCCATGAAAATGCAAGCGTCGTCAATGCCGACTTTTTCCACCTTGCCGGTGAGAGTGTGCTTGCGCTCCTTGATGAACGTTTCGGTCATGGCGCTGACGGTGGTGATGGCGCCGTTGAGCCAGATGGCAGTATCGATGCAATGGGCGAGCAAATCGCCTGTAACACCCGAGCCGGCGGCATTCACATCGAGTCGCCATAGTGCCGTTCCACCCTGCGGCAAATCCGCGGAGATCGTCCAATCCTGCAGAAATTTGGCCCGGAAATGGAAAATTTTCCCGAGCCGGCCTTCGTCGATGAGCTGCTTGGCGAATGTCACCGCCGGGACCCGGCGATAGTTGTACCACACCATGTTCGGCACCTTCGCCGCCTCCACTGCTTTGCACATTTCCTCCCCCTCGGCGGCGTTCATGCTCAGTGGCTTTTCACACAGGATCATCTTTCCCGCCTTGGCCGCGGCCAGTGCGATTTCCTTGTGCGTGTTGTTCGGCGTGCAGATATCGATCGCATCAATGTCCGGCCGGGCGATCAGCTTTTTCCAATCCGTCTCGACCGATTCGTAACCCCATTGGTCAGCGAATTCTTTTGTTTTGGCTGCATCACGACCGCAAGCGGCTTTCAGCACCGGCTTATAATCCAACTGGAAAAAATCGCTGACCCGCTTGTAACCATTGGTATGCGCCCGGCCCATGAAGCCGTAACCGATCATGCCGATGTTCAGATTTTTCTTTGCCATGCATTTCCTCGTTACTGACTGACGGTTGTTTTACCTCCACACGTAGCCCCGCATTTGCATGCGGGGCTTTTGACTTACGGGATAGTCATTCTTTCCAACCGTGTTTCTCCCGCACCTTAATCATCGCCCCCAGAATATCATTCCACGTCTGCTGTTTCTGCATCACTTCGTTGGGAAACATGCAGCCGTCCCAGCAAATGTGGCGGAGACGTTTGAGCGGTTGGCCGGCTTCGTTGCGGAGCCAAAAGCCGGCGTGCTTGGGAATGTCGAGTTTGCCCGTTGGATCGGTGGCCATGCAGTGGCGGCCGGTTTTGTCGTGCGTGCCGGAGCCGTGTACGGTGCCGTTGTTCTGGGCGACGTGGAAATCAATCGTCCAGGGCCGCAAGGCATCGGTCAGCGTTTTGAGAGCCGCATCCAACTTGCCGGCGTCCTTCCAGTCGTAATCCTTCGGAAGAATCGAATCTTCCGGGGCATTGAAACCCATGGTGTAAAGCAGCGTATGAGCCATATCCGCCTGAAAGCCGACGGTGTTGGGCCGATCGACCAGTTCCAGCAACTCGACCATCCGTTTCCACGAGTGCATGCCGCCCCAGCAGATTTCTCCCTCGGCGGCTAATTGCTCGCCGAATCCTTCCGCCACCGCCGCCGCTTCACGAAATGTCTCGGCAATTTTTTTCTGATTACCGACGACATCCTTGTACCACTCATCGGGACTCGACGCCGAATCAATGCGGACCACGCCATGCGGGCGGATGCCGCGGCGGCGAAGCTTCTCGGCGATGTTGCAGGCTTTCTTGACTTGCTCGACGAATTGCTTGCGATCCGATTCGGACCCCATGGCCGCGCCGCCGCCGGTGGGTGGCCAGACGGGGGCGACGACCGAGCCGACTTGCAAATTCTTCGCGGCGATTTTGTCGGCGAGTTTTTTGATCGCGGCATCGTCGCTGTCGATGCTGGTGTGCGGATCGAAAAGGAATAAATCGACGCCGTCGAATTTGACGCCATTAACGTCGGCCTTGACGGTCAGGTCGAGCATCGTGTCGAGATCGATGAACGGTTCCGCGCCGGGGCTTCCTTTGCCGACCAGGCCGGGCCACATGGCGTTGTGAAGTTTGGGGAAGTTATTCAGACCGTCGGTTGCGGTTGGCATAGAAATCACTCCGCATTAAGAATCCGGCCAAAGGCCGGGGCTAACAGAATTCAGAACAACATTTTCTTTCCGAGTTTGCGGCGGATCACCTGGAACTGGCCGATGTGCATCGTTGCGTGGACGGTGATGCCCATAACCAGATCGCCGACCGTGTCCACGAATCCCTTAAACTCCGCCGGACCGGGTTTGCTTAAATCTTCCGGCTTCAGGCCGCGCGTCCATTGCACCAATGCCCCGTGCGATTGGGTCATCAGTTTCAACAGCTCGTCCTTTTTGATGAATTTGCTCGCATCATCGCTGCTTGCCCCCTCCTTGCCGTACCACTTGGGGGTCGGCGGGGTTGGCATGGCGGGGGCGCCGGGAATTCCCATCAAGTTGGCCGACATGATTTCAAAGTTCAGCAGATGCCCCATCTGCCAGGCGGCGTGGTTCGCTCCGGGCACCGGACGCACCATCATGTCAGCGTCGGAAAAGTCCGCCAAGTGCATCTTTAACATCTCGAAATTTTTGGCCATCGTGTTGGCCATGACATCAATTGCGGTCATCGTTCGCTCCTTGTTGTGGGAAGGGAATTATCACGAGAAGCGACGGAAAATCCAATTGGAGAATCAGCTTCGCCGGCTTGGGGACAGGTAAGCTCAAGAGAATCTGAAATGGGTGGGAAATGACTCAGCCGCGACCGATGCGCCGACGACGTCTCATGCAGGCGGCGGCGATCATGCCAAGGATCGCAATGTTCACCGGTTCCGGGACGGCTGCCCCAGCTTCCACTTCCGAGGAGGTCGCGATGGATTCATCCGAGGGCACCGCAGTGGTTTCATAAATGTGCAATTGATACGGCGAAAAGCTGTCCGTAATCGTGCTGCGGCGGATGCCTTCGATGCGCCGTTCGCCGACCACATCCAAATATTCCGAGGTGCCGATGCCGGGCAGAGCGAATTTTGCATCGGTCGCGGTGTGCGAAAAGTTCAGCACAAAGAAATAGCGAATACCGTCATAATCCCGGTAGGTGGCTTCCAAACCGCCCGGCAGATCTTCCAAGGTGTTGGGATCATCCAGCGAATCGGAATTCAAAACCGCTCCGAATTGCTTAATCAGTGCATCGGTCCTTGTAATGCCGGCCACGACCGATGCCGGTGTGCCGTCATTGTTGTTCGGGAACGTGAACGGAAAGTAGACGATGCCACGTGCGCCCTGGATGATGGCATCCCACGTTTCGCCCCGCACTTCAGCGGCGGTCGCCCCACGCGCTCCCTTGGCCGGGTCGGGCGAATTATTTTGATAGCTGGTCTCGATGTAGGCGTACTGCGTTTTGCCGTCGGACAGGGCTCGCAATTTATCCACGCCCTGGCCGGGATTGAACGGCGTCGTCGAGGCGTTCTCGGGATCGGCGGCGGATAGCTTTGCTTTTTTGTCGATCCACTGCGGTCGGTTGTATGCCGTGACCGGGTAGACATCGCTGCTGATGATAGTTGCCGAGGCGGTGTACTGCTTGTACATGGCATCGGTCAGCGAATCTAATTGGTAAATCGCATTTGCAGCCGAAAGATTCACGATGATCTGGCGATTGGGATCGGCCGCTTTCCATTTGGCGTATGTGGCGGCCAGGGAGGCCGGCGACACGTTGTTGATATCCGGCTCATCGTTAAACGACCATGCGAGCAAATAGGGCTGATTGACGTCATCCTGCAAATCCGCGCGCGGATTGCGAATCATCCACAGTCCGTCGGCAACGGCGGTGTTGGTCCAATTCTCCTGCCAGCGTCCCGGAGCATAGAAGTCGATCACGGTGTTGATGCCGCGTGCTTTCCAGGTCTTGAACGTGGAAACCGGCTGGCGATACACCCCAATGGAAAAGAAATTCGCTGGCGGCGTGGTGGGGCCGGTAGTCGGCGTGGCGTTGGCAGGCACGGCTGCCAGCATCACCAGCAGACCGATAATCCCGGCAAAAAAGGCGGTCGCCTCGCGGCGGTCAATTTTTTTGTTGGCTTGCAGCATGACCTTCTATGGCTGCATCGGCCTTTGGCGAGTTGACTTTGCCATCGACTGGGGAAATGGGTTTTATTTTTGATAAGACCGATAAGCCCAATGGAAATCGGCCGACTCGTTTGAATCGGCCGATCGTTCTTCCGCTCCGTTGCCCCGATATTCTCGAGGAACCATTTATTTTCGGTCGGATCGGGAAGGGGGTTGATGTTGAAACGCGTGCCCCTTCGGGGCTGCCGCTACGCGGATTACTTAGACGCCAATGGCTGGTTCATTTTCTCGATCTGTTGGGCGATCCATTCGTCGGTTTTTTCGGCGGGGCGTTTTTTGGCGTCCATGTTGGCCAGCAATTCCGTCACCGAGGGCCGCGGTGAATTCACTCCGTCGGCGGGCACGTCGACATGGGCGATCCACACGATGGCATTGAGCACGGTCTTGCGGAAATCATCCTGGGCCCAGTTCCAATGCACGTGGCCGCCGGTGCAGCCGAAGCCGCGCTCGCCGTGGAAATCGGGGTCGGGATTTTCCGATACCCACAGCACCACTTCCGGCTTGCGAGGTCCGTTTGGGTGCTGAACTTCAGCGTCGCCGTTATGAGCCGTGTCCGAACCACCGACCTTGGGCGGCGGAATGGCGCTGAGAATGGCGGTGACCCCTTTCATCTCCGGCCGCAGCCGCATGTGAAAATACCATTCATCGGTCGTGACGAAAGGATACACGCCTCGGGTGACGGGGTGATCCGGCAAATCGGTGAACCTGGCGGTCCAGTGCGGATTGATGGAAAGGAACGTTTCGAAATATCCGCCAACCCAATTCAGGAATTCCGAGCGGCCGTTCTTTTCGCCTGGTTCAACGGCGTAGTGAATTAAGCCGATGCCGCAGCCCTTGCGAGCCAGGTCATCGATTTCTTTTTCGTGTTGCAGGGCGATGTGGTTTTCGCCGCCGTCGCAGTAAATCACGATCGCCGCGGCGTCCTGCAGAACCGAGGTGTCAGCCGGCCAACCGCTGATCCATTTGCCATCGTTGTCCTTTTTGCTGGTGAGCACGACGACATCCAATTGGTCGGCCAACTGCGACTCACGCAGTGATTTGCCGAGCAGCAGGCAACCGGCGTTGTGTTCGTGGCCGCCGAATTCATGACTCGGTGTGCCGGCGATGAAGACGATTTTCTTTTTGCCGTCGGCATGTACCGCGGGGGCAGTGAGCAGCAGAGCGAAGATCAAACCAAGAATTCGGTGTCTCATTTTTCCTCCAGTAAATCTCGATCGCGCACGCCAATTAGATAGAGTATGCCATCAAGGCCCAGGGTGGAAATCTGATGGCGGGCGGATTGGGCGACCAGCGGCTTGGCGTGAAAGGCAATGCCCAATCCCGCGGCGGCCAGCATGGGCAGATCGTTGGCCCCGTCACCGACCGCGATCGTCTGCTGAAGCGAAATATTTTCCTTGGCGGCGATTTGTTGCAGCAATTCCGCCTTGCGGTCGGCATCCACCATTTCGCCTTTAAGCTCGCCGGTCAATTTTCCGTTCTGGATTTCCAGGTCATTGGTGCGGACGTAATCCATGCCGAGGCGCTTTTGCAGATGCTGTCCGAAGAATTGAAACCCGCCGGAGAGGATGGCGGTTTTGAATCCGAAGCGTTTGAGGGCTGCAAGCAATCGCTCGGCTCCTTCGGTCAGTTGCAACCGATCGGCAACTCGCTGCAATACGGCGGTATCCAAGCCTTTCAGACAAGTGACCCGCCGGCGTAGGGATTGCTGAAAATCCAGTTCGCCGCGCATGGTGGATTCGGTGATCGCCGACACCTGTTCATACGCACCGGCTTCCCGGGCTAATTCATCGATCACTTCGTGCTGAATCAGCGTCGAATCCATGTCGAAAGCTACCAGCCTCCGCATACGGCGATACACATTGTCTCGCTGCCAGGCGATGTCAACGGCATGCTCCTGCGTGATGGCCATCATTTGCGCACGCAGCACATTTTCATCGTGAGGCTTGCCGCGAATGGAAAGTTCGACACAGGCACGGCGGAGCGAATTCTCATCGCCCGTGATCCGCGGCGGGCGGCCGGAAAGGCGGGTGATGATATCGATGTTCAGGCCCTGCTCGGTGATCACCTTGGCCACCGCGGCGATGTGGGTGGCGTGCAGTTCTCGGGCCAGCAATGTCAGAATAAACCGTGCTTTTCCCTCACGGCCAACCCAGGCGTCGTACTCGGCATCTTCCACGGGTGTCATGCGCAGCCGCAGGCCCAGGTGATGCGCGGTGAACAACAGATCCTTCAGCACGTTGGTCGATTCCACGCTCGGCGGAATGCGCACCAGCATGCCCATCAGCAACGTGCGATGAATAACGGTCTGATTCATATCCAGAATGTGAATGTCATGCTGCGCGAGAATGCCGGCCAGCGAGGCGGTCAGCCCCGGCCGATCTTCGCCGGTTGCGTGAAGCAAAAGAATTTCTTGCATCGGCTATTTTGAATGGACGGCGGCGCGTCGGTGTTTTTTGGGCTTCTTCGGTGTCTTCTTCATGTCCAACGCTATTTCCAGCAATTGGTCAATATTCTCCACGAAGTGAAATTGCAGTGTTTGCTTCACCTCGTCGGGAATGTCGGGCATGTCTTTGCGATTGCGGGCGGGGATGGCCACCTGTTTGATGCCGGCCCGTTTGGCGGCCAGGGTTTTTTCTTTCAATCCGCCGATCGGCAGCACCAAGCCTCGCAGGGTGATTTCTCCGGTCATGGCCAGATCGTGTCGCACGGGTTTGTTCAAAAACAGGGATGCCAGTGCGGTGAACATCGCCACGCCGGCGCTGGGGCCATCTTTGGGAATCGCGCCGGCGGGAACGTGAATGTGTACGTCGCTTTCCGCCAGCAGCTTCGGATCGATTTTCAGTTGTTCCGCGCGGGATCGGATGAGGCTGAAGGCGGCGGTGGCGGATTCCTTCATCACTTCGCCAATCTGGCCGGTAAGGGTGATATTTCCTTTGCCGGGCATGCGGGTGGCCTCGATGAACAGAATTTCACCGCCGACAGGAGTATACGCCATGCCGGTCGCCACGCCGGGAACACTGGTGCGGGAGGCGAGTTCCGGCTCGAAACGAATGGGGCCCAGGAATTTCTCGATGCTTTGATCGGTCACGACAACCTTGTCGGTCTTTCCACCCACAATGTCGGCGGCGATTCCGCGGATTACGCTGCCGATGTTCCGCTCCAGATTGCGCACGCCGGCTTCACGGGTGTAACTCTCGATAATGAACCGGAGGGCTCCGTCGGTGAACTTGGTTTGCTTGGGGAAAACGCCGTTGGCGTCAAGTTGGCGGGGCACGAGATATTGCTTGGCGATGCGCAGCTTATCGCTGCTGGTGTATCCGGGAATTTCGATCACCTCCATGCGATCCCGCAGTGGGCCAGGCACGCTGTCCATGGTGTTGGCGGTGGCGATGAAAAACACCTTGCTCAAATCGAATGGGACATCCAGATAATGGTCGGTGAATGTGTGATTCTGGGCGGGATCGAGCACTTCGAGAAGCGCGCTGGACGGATCGCCGCGGAAATCGGCGCCGAGTTTGTCCACTTCGTCGAGCATCATCACGGGATTGTTTGCTCCGGCCTTGCGCAGCTCGGCGATAATGCGGCCGGGCATGGAGCCGATGTAGGTTCTCCGATGGCCGCGGATATCCGCTTCATCTCGCACGCCGCCGAGGGCGACACGGATAAATTTGCGGCCCATCGCTTCGGCAATGCTTTTGCCAAGACTGGTTTTACCGACGCCCGGCGGGCCGAGGAAACAGAGAATTGCGCCGGTGCCATCGGGTTTTAATTTTCGCACTGCCAGATATTCGATGATGCGGCGTTTAACCTTGTCCAGATCAAAGTGGTCACGATCGAGAATCTTGCGGGCATCGGAAAGATCAAGCTTGTCCGTCGTGGCGATTGACCAAGGCAATTCGGAAAGAATCTGCAGATAAGTGCGGATGACGCCATATTCCGGAGAAGCCGACGGAATCGTATCGAGGCGGCTGAGTTCGCGGTTGGCCTCCTTCATGACATTTTCCGGCAGCTTGGCGGCGACGAGTTTTTCCCGCAGCGCCTCGACTTCGCCGGCCGATCCTGCATCCCCTTCGCCCAGTTCCTTGCGGATCGCTTTCATCTGTTCTTGCAGGTAGTAACGCCGCTGGCTCTTGTCGATGTTTTCCTTCACCTGCGATTGAATTTTGGATTGCAGCTCCAGCACATCGAGCTGCGTCGCGAGCCGTCCGGCGATAAGCCGCAGCCGTTTTTCAACATCCAACTCCTCCAGCAGATTCTGTTTGTCCTGGACTTCGGCCTGAAGATTGGCCGCTAAAAAATCCGCCAGAGCCGAAGGTGCGCTGATGTTGTTAAGCACCTGGGCCGCTTCATCCGGCGTGTTGGGGGACAGCTCGATCACCCGATTGGCCTGTTGCCGTACCGAGGATACCAGGGCATCCAGCTCCGGCGACGGCGTCAGCGTTTCTTCGAGAATTTCAATGCGTCCCAAAAGAAACGGCTCAGTTTGCTCGATCGCCATCAAGCGGAAGCGCGTCAGCCCGTGCACGATGATCGATTGATTGCCATCGGGCAATTTGAAGAGCTTGAGGATCATGCAGGAAACGCCGACGGTTTGCAGATCGGGCAGTTGCGGGTCCTCGGCGTCGCCGCTTTTTTGCGTCAGCACGCCGATGATTTTTTCCCCGGGCATGACCTCGTCCAAAAGGTTTTTGCTTTTTCGCCGGCCCACGTTCAGCGGCATTACCGTGCCGGGAAAGACGACGATGTTGCGGATCGGAAGGATGGGCAGGAGATTGGGAATCGTCAGCGGCTGCCCATTGCCGCCGGCGCGGATAACCGTATTTGTCGCCGTGCGCTCGATTATCTGAGATTCAGCCATTGCTTTGGTTCACTGCCTCTGTGCGAAAACCCCGCCGCGGCAGCAATCTCCTCACTTTTTCTTGGGCAGCTCAATCCAGAGCATTCCGTTGCGATAAGTGGCGGTAATTTGTTCGCTATGCACGTCGTGCGGAAGTTCCACGTCGCGCACAAAGTGGCCGTGATCGATTTCCATCAAATGAACACGATAGCGGGACGGCGCCGCCTCGCCGGCATCTTCACTGGTTTGGCTCGGCACCGCGCGGCTGCCGCGCAGCGTCAAGGTGTTTTTGTCCACTTGCAGATCAATTTCGTCCTTCACCACGCCGGCCAGATCCACGCACACCACGTAGCTTGCATCGTTCTCATACAGATTCACATTGGGCGTCCATGTCTCATTGGGTGAGAATGTGAAAAACCCTTTTTGCATCTGATCAACTAGCTTATTCATCTGCCGCTTGATATTCCCAAACGGCGGCTCCGTGGCGGCGTCGGAGCGCGGCGAACATGCACTCCGCGGATTCCGGCGGCGGAGGCGACGATCATGGCTGCTCTGCACGAGGTTTATCATAGAATGCCTCCGCTTGGCGGGGAAGTGCTAAAGAACGCGCTTCCCTTCGGGGCGCGGCTAACCGAGCGAAATCGGCGCATTATTTCTCGCTGATTACCTGGGATTTGCCGTCCTTGAAGTAGTTCCAGACTTTGTCGGCATCGGGGCCGCTGATGACAAAATGGCCCGTATCCCTGGGCCCTTTGCCAGTGATGAAAATGACCGCATCATCTCCAGCCTGTGAGCGGGCCACGGCGCAAATCTGCTCGGTGTTGATTACCAGGCGTCCGATCCGAATAAATTCTGCCATATTTCGTTTCTCCACAAATCAAGGCACTGTCGCCGGGGGCAAACGCATCATCTGCTCCAGCAGCGGCTGCATCGCATCCAGCCAGATATGATACCCTTGCAGGCTCGGGTGCAAACCGTCATACATGATTTGCTTGCTCAGCGAGCCGTCCGGGGCCAGGAATTTATCATATAAATTGAGGAAGCGGACAGTGTCGCCGTTATCGAGCCGGGCGATTTGGCGATTGACCGCCTGGATCACGGGGCGTTTGTCATTGTCCGTCGCCGAACCGCCGCGGGGAAACAGGCCGAGCAATAAAATGCGTGTCTGGGGCAACTTCTGGCTCACGGCGGCGACACAGGCCCCGATCCCCTTGGCAATCGATGCCGCGGAATCGTCGGCGGTGTTATTCGTGCCGATCAGAATCACCGCCACGCGCGGATGGATGTGGTCGCATTCACCATTGAGAATGCGGAAAAGCAAATGCTGCGTGCGATCGCGATCGATGCCGAAATTGGCCGCGTGATACTTTCCAAAGCGTTCCTGAAATAAATCCCATGCTCCCGGGACTTTGCGGAAATCATCGGTGATGGAATCGCCGAGGAAAAGTAGACCAATATTTCCCCCCGTGGCCTGCTTCACATAATCATCGTGTCTCTTGTTCCACCATTCAAGATGCCCCGCGGACCGGCGTGCAGGAATGGACGGAGTCTTATCGCTGAATGGTGGCGTGCGCTTCCCGCCGACCCAGGCCGAAGCGTCGGCACGCAGTATTTCCCCGTCGGGCAAAGTACGGTATCCCTCAAGCGGCACCCGCTTGCTCACATCGGCGAGGTCCTTGGCTGAATCGCCAAACAACACGACCAAGGAATCCTCATTGGTCAGCGTGTGCTGGAGATCGTCCCAGTCCGTGGCAGCGTCCAGCGGGTGACGCCTCGCTTCTTCGGGGATCGGGGCGACTGTCAAGTTGGTGTAATGGAGAACCGGTTCGGGAAGATTGCTGTAAATAATCGGATTGGTTGTGAGGCGGCTCAATGTTTGGATGGTCAGAGAATGTTTCCATTGCCGTTCTGCAAAATCGTGGCCATCCCTTTCCGCATGAATGATCCACGGAATGGCAAAGGCGCTTTGTCCGATCACCATAAGTATGAGCAGCCAGGCCGCCTTGGGTGTACGAACCGCCGAACCCAAAAAAATAGCCACCGTTACGATGACCGGACATGACCAAAATGATGGCTGGAACCCGTAATTCCACGGCGTGACAGCAACTAGAGCGTAAAAGCCAGCGAACAACAAATGTCCCCAAGCCACGGATTTATTTTTCGCGGAGTCGATGGCCATTCGGACAGTTCCGATGAGAGCAAGTCCGACACAGCCACAGGATGCCGTTATTAGCAACAACAAAAGCGCCATGCAAAACCAGATGCGTCGGCCTGAGCGGCCATATTCCTCGGCAGTGAGGAAACAAAGGGTTACCAGAAAGGCGACCAATGCTTCGGGTGTAAGGATTGTGAATGTTCGCAGAACTTGCGGGGACAAGGTGATCAACAATGCGACGGCGGTGGCGGTGTAAAAAGTGCGATCGGAGCGCCGCCAAATCGTTGCAGCCCCGATGATCACCGTTAGTGCGAACAGAAGAATTTGAGGCCAACGTGCAGCGGCGGGGAGAGCATCGTGCCCGACGTGGTCGATTACCCATAAGAACCAGTAATAACCAAATGGATAATGCTCGACGCCAATTAATCGCCGCCCGGGCCACCAATGAAGTGATTGTGGGCTAAGTCCAACGCCATGCTCGCTGCACAAGATCGCCAAGCCTATGCTCAGGCATACCACCAGCCCGAGGCTCACTCCCTCGATCCAGTTTCTTTTGCCGGACGCCGAGCCCCTCATGATTTGCACCGCCAATACCGCACCGGCGGCAATATATTCTCTGAAAGGATTGAAAGATATTGAAGTGAAATGAGCTGACTAATCCAAGGCAATATACCGTACCCGGCTTCTGTCTGCTCGATGTTAGGCTATCGATGGTCAGAGAAATTATTGCGGGAATTGCGTATCGCTTTATGATATCCTGCGATTACCTAAATAATGGGTTGACCGAACCCTGGAATTTGTTGTAAATCGGTTACTCATATAGGAAGTTCCCTTAGACAATATTTGTCTTAGGCGATGGATGCTTTGCGATGGGCACAAGGATGTGCAGGTCGGTAAATATGTGGTGACGTTTTGCCAGCGACGATGCCTGCTCCCAAAGCTGTTCCCGCCTCCTCCGCCGCTGTTCCTTCAGCCGGAGCTTCCGCGGAATTATCCAAGCCGGCGCGACAGCGCCTGGGTTGGTGGTGGCGATTGCGTCACCGCCTTCGGAGTTGGCGAGGGATGTCACCGATCGGTGATAACTGGGTGCCCGCCGGGGGACCGGTCACGGTGATCGCACCGCATCCGGACGATGAAGTGATCGGCTGCGGTGGAACCATTCGCCGTCATGTCCTGGCGGGCGATGCGGTCTCAATTTTGTATCTCACCCGCGGCGAACATAGCTGCGGGTACCCGTGGCTCGATGTCGAAGAGAAAAAACAGCATCGCACGTCCGAAGCCCGCAAGTCATGCGCGGTGCTCGGAGTGGCGGATTACGTCTTCCTCGAGGGCAGCGACGGCCAATGCAATTTGCCGCAGGAAACAATTCTTTTGACCCAGAGCGTTCTTGCCGCTATCAACCAGCGACGGCCCAAGGTGATTTACGTGCCGCACGCAGACGACAACCACATCGACCACATCGCGGCATTTCGCATTGTCACCCGCATCGCCCGGCAATGTGATTGGCAGCCGCTGGTGTATCAGTATGAACTCTGGAGTCCGCTCGCCGCTGATTTTGCCGTGGATATCACTCCCCACATGCGAACCAAGCTCAGAGCAATCAAGTGTCACCGATTGGCTCTGGATGCCTTTAATTATCTGCCGACCACCACTGGTTTAGCCGCCTACCGCTCCGGCACCATGCTGGAACGCAAAGGATACGCCGAGGCGTTTAAGCGCACCGATCTGGCATCGCTGTAAGTTGGACTTCTCCGACAACGTGCTGCAAAATGCCGCGCTCGCAGCACGGTATGAATCAATCCCAGACAATATTGGCCGGCGGAATCTCGGTGGTGGTGCCGGTATATAACAGCCAGGCCACGCTCGGCGAATTGCTGCGACGGTTGGCCGCGGTGTTGCCGTCGCTCGCCTCGCAGTTTGAAGTGATTCTCGTCAATGACGGCAGCCGTGATGAAAGTTGGCGGGTGATCGCGCAACTCGCCGCTGAGTATCCCTTCGTGAGCGGCATCGAGATGATGCGAAACTACGGCCAGCACAACGCCTTGCTCTGTGGCATCCGTGCAGCCAGGTTCGATCGGATTGTCACCCTCGACGACGATTTGCAGAATCCGCCGGAGGAGATCGGCAAGCTGCTGGCGAAGTTGGAGGAAGGATACGACGTTGTGTACGGCAAGCCGCAGGCTATGACGCATGGGGTGTTCCGTAATCTGGCGTCGCAGATCACAAAATTTGTTCTCAAGCAAGCCATGGGCGCGGAAACCGCCCGGAACATCAGTGCCTTCCGCATTTTTCGCACGGTGGTTCGTGATGCCTTCGGCACATATCGGAGCCCCTACGTGTCGATCGATGTGCTCCTGACCTGGGGCACAAGCCGATTCATCGCCGTTGATGTAAAACACGATGCCCGCACCGTCGGCGTCTCCAATTACACGCTGCGGAAATTGCTCACCCACGCTTTCAACCTCGTGACCGGTTTCAGCACTTGGCCGCTGCAGGTGGCGAGCCTCATCGGTTTTGTTTTCACCGTGGCTGGCCTGTTTCTGCTGCTCTTTGTCCTCTTGAGCCGGCTGATCAGCGGTCACGCACCACCGGGCTTTTATTTCCTGGCGTCGATCATCGCCATCTTTTCCGGAGCGCAGATGTTCGCCCTGGGTATCATGGGCGAATACCTGGCCCGGTTGCATTTCCGCACCATGGATCGCCCAACCTACACCGTGCGCACCCGACTCGGCAGCGATCGGACCAAGGAGTAACCGCGTGTCCGACAGCGAACCCTGCGAAATGCTGCCTTGGGATTCGACCTTTTTTGGCCGCAGGATTGCGCGCGTCCATGGCGACGTGTTGACGCCTGATCTTTGCCGCAAGATCGATCATTGGGTCGAGCGCCATCGTGTCGATCTGATTTACTTTCTCGCTCGACCCGATGATCTGCAAACCACTGAATTGGCCGAGCAAAGCGGCTACCAGTTGGTCGATGTGCGGATCACTCTTGAACGTGCCCTAGATTCACAGGTCAAGTCAGAAACAAATCACGTTGCGACAATTCGTCCCGCGACGGCGGCTGATCGAGATCCGCTAATTGCCCTGGCGCGCCAAAGTCACCGAGGGACGCGCTTTTATTTTGATTCACGCATTCCACGAGACAAAGCGGATGAACTTTACGCCGCCTGGATGGCCCGTGATTTAGGCGGGGATGTGCTGGTGGCCGAGCGTGAGGGTCAAATCGTTGGATACGTCACTTTCAGTTACGATCCACAGCAAATGGTCGGCAGCATCGGCTTAACCGCAGTGGCCGCCTCGCAGCGGGGAGTTGGCATCGGACGGGCGCTCATGGAAAGTGCCGTTCGAGTTTTGGGCGATCGAGGCGCTGCCCGAGTGACGGTGGTGACGCAAGGCCGAAATATCGCCGCCCAACGTCTCTACGGCCGCTGCGGCTTTATCGTCCACAATTTGCAACTATACTATCACCGCTGGTTCACCGCCGACGGGGCCAGCGCCCGCTGCTGAGCGCCATAATGAATTTGCCTGCGTACCGAATCCCCTTCAATCGCTCATCCCTGGCCGGCCGGGAGCAGGAGTACATTGGCCACGCCATGAGCATCGGCCAAATCGCCGGCGATCAAACTTTCACCCGCAAATGCCACGCATTTTTGGAGCAGCGGCTTGGCGTTCGCCGGGCATTGCTGACCACCAGTTGCACGCACGCTCTGGAAATGTGCGCATTGCTCCTGAACATCCAAGCCGGCGATGAAGTGATCGTCCCGTCATTCACGTTTGTGTCGACGACCAATGCGTTTGTCCTGCGCGGAGCCAGGCCGGTGTTTTGCGACATTCGGCCGGACACGTTGAATCTCGACGAATCTAAATTGGCGAAGCTGATCAGTCCGAAAACCAAAGCGATCGTCGTCGTGCATTACGCCGGTGTCGGCTGCGAAATGGACGCCATCCAATCCATAGCCGCCCAGCGCAATATTCCCGTCATCGAAGACAACGCCCACGGTCTGTTCGCCAAATACAAAGGCAAAATGCTCGGCACGCTCGGTTGCCTGGCCACGCAAAGTTTCCACGAAACTAAAAATATCACCTGCGGCGAAGGCGGAGCTTTGCTGATCAACGATCCGCAATATATCGAGCGGGCCGAGATCATCCGTGAGAAGGGGACCAATCGCAGCCGATTTTTCCGTGGGCAGGTTGACAAATACACGTGGGTCGATGTCGGTTCCAGTTATCTGATGTCCGACGTATTGGCGGCGTTTTTGTTCGCCCAACTCGAACAAGCCGACGACATCCAATCCAAACGCCGAACGATCTGGGAACGATATCACGATGAACTGGCCAATTGGGCGGATGAACAAGGCGTTCGCCTCCCGGTGATTCCCGCGGATTGCGATCAAGCGTACCACATGTATTACCTGCTGCTGCCGAACCTCGAAGCGCGGCAAAAGCTGATCGCTCATTTGCGCAGCCGCGGGATTTTGAGCGTGTTCCATTATTTGCCGCTGCATTTATCGGACATGGGTCGCAAGTTCGGCGGCAAGGCCGGCGATTGCCCGGTCACCGAAAATATTTCCGATCGATTGCTGCGATTGCCGTTTTTTAATCAGCTCAGCGAAGCCGATCAAACTGAAGTGATCGAAGCGGTGCGAAGTTTCCATTGTCTTGAGCCACACGCCGCCGCGCGGGGAGACGGATGAGCGGCTCCGGCAACGGCCACGGCGGATACGATCCGGCATTTTTTCGCCAACTGGAATTTGTCGAGGATCGGCATTTCTGGTTCCGAGCCCGCCGCCGCGCTGTCGGCGCCATCCTCCGGCAAATCAGCGCCACGCTGCCAACCGGCTTTCACGCCCTGGAACTCGGCTGCGGCAACGGCGGCATGCTCCGGCTCATGCAGCAATCCTGCATCGGCGGAACCGTCTTCGGCATGGACCTGTTCGCCGAGGCAATTGCCAACGCCCGTCAACGGGTCAATGTCCCGCTTTTGCAGGGCGACATCCGGCTCCCGCCGTTCAGCCAAAGCCTGAATTTGATCTGCATGTTCGATGTGCTGGAGCATTTGGACAATGACCTAGCGGCGCTGGAGCACGTGCATTCCATGCTGGTCCCCGGCGGCGTGCTGATGCTGACCGTCCCCGCTCACATGATGCTCTGGAGTTATTTCGACGAAGCCGCCAATCACGTTCGCCGCTACGCCGGTCCCGATCTGCGCCGCCGCCTCAAGGCCGCCGGCTTCACCATCGAATATCAAACGCAATTCATGGCCAGCATTTATCCGCTGATGTGGCTGGGCAGGCGTCTGAATTATCACGTGCAAATCGGCCGCCGCAGCCGGACCAGGCAATTCAATCCCCGCGAGCTGACCGAAAATGATTTCCGCATCGTGCCCGGCCTGAACGGCCTGATAGATTGGTCCCTGGCCGGCGAGGAAAATTTGATTCGCCGCCGCCGCCGCATTACCCGCGGCACTTCCATTCTCGCCGTCGCCCGGCGACGCTAAAGCCATCCATGTTCACCCGTCTGCTCCATTGGATCGTCGCCAGGCCTATGGTTTATGACCTGGCCCAAAAAGCCGTCGGCGTCAGCGCCGTGCGCAAAAGGGTCGCCGAGCAAGCCGCGAAATTGAGCGATGCGAAATTGGTATTGGACATCGGCGGCGGCACGGGCGCTGTGGCGGCGATGTGGCCGGCGAGCACCCGCTATGTTTGCCTCGACATCGATTCGATGAAGTTGCAAGGATTTCTAAGCCGCAATCCGCAAGGCATCGCATTGCAAGCCGATGCCACCCGCCTGCCCGTCGCCGACGGCTCCGTCGATGTGGTGCTGTGCAATTCCGTCACGCATCATCTAACCGATGATCTGCTGCAGCGCATGATCTCCGAGGCCGCACGGGTTCTATCGCCAAAAGGCAAACTGGTGCTGACCGATGCGATTTGGAAAGAGGATCGCCGCGTCGGCAAGCTAATCTGGAAATACGACCGCGGCAGTTTTCCGCGCAGCGCCGAAAACCTGCGCGCCGTTATCGCATCGCATTTAACCATCGAGCACTGGGAGCATTTTGCGGTGTGGCACGAATACGTGATCTGCGTCGCCGGCCCAGCAGCCCCGCCGCCGCCAGGCCCATGAAACTTAGCATCGTCGGTTCGGGGAGCGGCCCAATATAGATGACCGAGCCGGTGTCGGTGTCCACGGTCGTATCGTTGGACTCCACTTCGCCATATTTGAATACTAAATCCTCGACATTGGTAGTGGTGTTGTAGATATCGCCGTAATCGACGGTGCCCAGGACTGCATAATCACCGGTAGCGGTGAACTGGTTGTCATATTCGCCAATACCGGTCTTCTTCTTGGCCGTGTCCGACCAATTGGTGTAACCGTTGGCGTGTAGGTCGGTCCAGTTAGCCGTAATGATGCCACCGCTGGCGCTGGTGATTTGCAGCGAGGCGATATCGGCGTTGTTGCCGACCAGCTGCACATCGCCGGTGACCGGGTTCACCAGGAGCTCGACAGGATTTTGAACAGGCTTAGGAGTGTAGACGACGTTTCCCGTGAGCGTTTTGATGCTCACTCCATTGGAAAACGATCCATATTCAAACACCAGATCCTCGGATTGGCGGGTGTTGAAAATGTCGCCGTAATCAATCGTGCCGTTAATCGTGGCGAAAGCATGCTGGGAGATGAACGCAGCGTCATACTCGCCGAGGCCCGTACTGGTATGCGCCGTATTGGTCCAGTTGGGATACGCGCTGTTGCTGCTGAGGCTTGTCCAGTTGGTAGCCTGCAGCGCACCGCTCGCGCTGGTTATTTGCAGCGACACGACGCCAGCTTCATTGCCGCTCAGCGTAACGTCACCGCTTTGAGTGTTCACATCCAGTTCCAGCGCGCCGGCTGCCACCGACGGGGACACCGAACCATTTGCGACGGCGGCGGGAGCGACACTGGCCTTGGGGGCTGAAAGCTTAGTGACCGGCAGCGCGACAGCGGCTGACTGCGTAGCGGCGGGTTGATAGTTATTAAGCACGATGTTCAGATCGCTGATATCGGTCTTAAAGGCATAGGTAAAGTCGCCATTATCCCAGGTTGGAATGTTAAAGGACAAATAATTAGCCAAGACAATGCTGAGGTCAGCGCCATTTACCTTGCCATCAAGGTTGGCGTCACCGGCCGGTACGTACTTCACGAGCGTCTGATTAGTGGAAAGTCCCAGAGCCGCACCAACAGCGCTGGTGCCGCTGGTGTAGCCCAGTGACATTGTTCCGCTGCTGCTGGCGGCTGCACTGCTATTAATACCGCCAGCACCGTTCCAGTATCCGCTGTCGTAACCGATAACCAAGTACTGGCGGACCAGCGAGGGAGAGGTATTAGTGAGCAGACTCTGATTGGCCAGGTCGAGCCGAGCTGAAGCTGTGATCGTCAAGCTGGTCGCGGTATTGGTGAATTGCGTTGTGTTAAAGGCCACAGCGAGGTCGCCGGTGTTGCTCACCGTCACTGCGTTTTGGGCAAAACTGGTGACTTTCGTTAAGCCACCGCTGAGCCCCAAAGTGCCGGTGCCGCTGATAACGCCGAGCGTAGCCGTACCTCCGCTTTGGGAGAATAGCCCATTGTTCGTCGTCGACTGGGCAGAAAGCACACCATTGGACAGGTAGTATCCGCCGTCTTCCAACGCCGGCGCGATGTTCAACGCGGCGGTGGTATTGGAGCCGCCCGTTTGCTGAAGCGATGCGCCGGTGGCCAAGGTCGTTGTGCCGCCCACTGAAAGGGAACCGCCGCCCAACTTATAAAGACCCGTGGACGACAGATAGCCGACGTACAGATTGCCTGCGATATTGGCGATACCGCCAGTCTGATTATACGTCGCGCTGCTGGAACCATTCGCACCCACATAGACACTACCGCTAACGTACAGGGCACTGGTTCCGCTGCTTTGGTTGATCTGGTTTCCTGAATCGATATACAAGGCCGCGATGCCGGGAGAGGCATATGCTTGGTTAAAGTTGACTACCGTGTTGGCAACGCCGACCGTGCCCGATTGCATGACGTAGACGCTCGACCCATTACTGGGAAGATTGGTAGTGCTGCCGGCCGTCAAATCAATCCAACTGGGTGTGCTATCCTGCGTGCTGTTCCAATCGGCGGACGTCGGCTTTTGCAGGAAGACACCCGAGCTCGGAGCAGGCTGCGGACTGGTCGCGCCGTACACCACGCTCCCGGTGACCGTCATGACGGTAGTCCCGCCGGCTGAGGTTTCGCCATACTCGAACACCAGGTCCTTGGCATCGCTGATGTCGAAGATATCGCCATAGTTCACCAGGCCGTTGAGCGAGAGCGAGCTGCGCTGCGTGGCAAATATATTGTTGTATTCAGCCAAGGTCTTGCTGGTTTGAACGATCAAGCTCCAGTTGGCGAAGTTGGTATTGGCGCTCAGGCTCGTCCAGTTGCCCGCGGCCAGTGCGCCGCTGGCACTGGTAATCTGCAGCGAGACGATATTAGCGCTGTCGGCGTTAAGCGTTACATCACCGTTGGCCGTGTTTACATCCAGTTCTACGGTTCCGAAAGCTACCGAGGGCGACGCCGAAGCACCCAACGATTTGGGTGCGGCGCTCGCCTTGGAACTCAATGTTGCCTTGCCCAAGGCGGCGATGCTGATTGATTGCGTTGCGCTCGGCTGGAAATTGTTCAAGACGATGTCCAGATCAGTGATGTCGGTCTTGCCGGCGTAAGTGAAATCGCCGGTGTCCCACGTGGGTGCATTGCCGGACAAGTAATTGTTCAACACCGCATTGAGATCGGTGGTGTTCACCGCGCCATCGAGGTTGGCATCACCGTCGACGGTGTACTTCACCAGGGTCTGGCCTGGGCTCAGGCCCACCGCAGCGCCAAAAGAGCTGGTCCCACTGACGTAACCGAAGGCTGTATTTTGAGCGACCGGACCCAGGGTCCCCACATTGATGCTGCTGCTGCGAATCCCGCCGGTGCCGTTCCAGGCTCCGCCGTTGTAGCCGTTGATTAGATACTGCCGGACAGTCGCCGGAGTGGTGCTGGTGATAAGGCTTTGATTGGCTAAACCCAATTCGCCCGAGCCGTTGATCGTCAATGTCGTGATGGAGTTGTTTAGCTGCGCTGCGTTGCTGGCGATGTTCAGATAACTGCCGGCGTTCAGCGTAACCGCGGTTTGCTGCACGCTGGTGGCTTGGGTCAGCCCGCCGCTCAGCATCATCGTGCCATTTCCGGTGACCACACCGAGATTGGCCGTGCCGCCGCTTTGCGTGATTTGCCCGGAATTGACCGTGGTCTGCGAAATCAGCACGCCCCCCGACATGGAGTAAACAGTCGAAGCGTTGTTGGAGGAGCCGATGCAAAGGCCAGTGGTCGTATTAGAGCCGCCGCTTTGGTTGAACGCCCCGGTCGCGCCGTAACCCAGATAGGTGGTTCCGCCCACCAGGAGGTTGCCGCCCCCGAGCGTGTAACTGCCGCTGGATGAAAGATAGCCCACATGCAGGTCGCCAAGCACTTCCACGATTCCCGCGGTTTGGTTGTAAGCGCCGAAGCTGTTGCTGTTGTTGCCTAAAAACACATTTCCATTGACATACAGCGTGCTGGTTCCGCTGGTTTGGTTGATCACATTGCCCGAATCAACGTAAAGCGCCGAAATTCCGGGAGCAGGGTAAGCTTGGTTATAATTGACCTGGGTGTTAGAAACACCGATGGTGCCGGATTGCAGCACGTAAACACTTGAACCGTTACTCGGAAAATTGGTCGTGCTTGAGGCTGTGGTGTCGAACCAACTCGGCAGGGCGTCGGCGGTGCTGTTCCAATCGGCTGCGACGGGTTGCTGGAGGTAAACCTGATCACCCGGGCCGCTGCTTACCGGGGGCGTCTGGTAAATAACATTGCCGACCAGGGTTTTGATCGTCGTGCCATTGGACTGAAGCTCACCGTATTCGAAGATCAGATCCTCGGAACCGGTGGTGTTAAAGATGTTGCCGTAGTCAACGGTGTCAGTGAGGATTAACGAATCCCCATCAACCGTAAATTGCGTGTCGTACTCCCCGATTCCCTTGGTTTTTCTAGCTGTGTCGGCCCAATTGGTGTAACCGTGCGAATTCAGGTCGAGCCAGTTGCCGGGCAGGATACTGTCACTGGCGCTGGTGACCTGCAAGGAGACAATGTCGGCGCCGTTCCCGTCGAGCATCACGTCGCCGGTCGTGGGATCAACGATCAATTCAATCGTACCGCTGGCGGGAGTCGGAACATTCTGTCCCGTCGCCGTCTTGCTCCATACCACGGCAACCGCTGCCGCCGCCGCGAGCAAAAGCGCCGACCGCTGGCCTTTGATCCGACCACATAGATGTGCGCGCTCGCAACGTGCCGACATGCAATCCTTCAGCCCTGGTTTGGCTGTGAAGTGCCCAACCCCAAAAACATCACACAGAAACAAGTGAGCCTTAGCAGCTTGGAAATACTACCGCTGTTCACCGCAACGTGCAAAAAAAGTCGCCAAGGCAGGAAAAATATCCCGCTTTGGCGACTGTATGGCTCTCTGAGCAGAAAATCCGAGCTAACGGTTATCCCTTGCGGTCCGCCGCCGTCGGCCCATCAACCCTGCCGCCGCCAGGCCCAGGAGGCTTAGCGTCGTCGGTTCGGGGACGCCGCTGACATAGATGACCGAGCCGGTGTCGGTATCGACGGTCGTGTCGTTGGACTCCACCGAGCCGTACTTGAACACATAGTCCTCGGCGTTGACAGTGGTGTTGTAGATGTCGCCGTAATCCA
>Ga0302324_100000318_pt1 | contig 127911 bp, 102 predicted proteins | sample Palsa_T0_1_FD_201949 | JGI IMG/M metagenome (GOLD analysis project Ga0302324, IMG submission 201949) | Peat permafrost microbial communities from Stordalen Mire near Abisko, Sweden - Palsa_T0_1 | ecosystem: Environmental > Terrestrial > Soil > Palsa > Peat permafrost | place: Sweden: Abisko... | reverse complement strand
GTTGGTGCCTTTGGTCAGATCGCCGCTGCCGACGGTGCCAGTCAGGGTAAGCACATTGGTGCCGGTCGCGTCAATAACGTTCACGCTACCATTGAGATTGACCGTTCGCGCCGAGCTGAAAGTGCCCATGCTGAGCAGCGTAGCCCCGGCCGAGCCGCCGTTCAGGGTTACCGCGCCGCTGGCGCTGCCCATGTTGCCGTCAGAGGAAACACTGACCGCACCGCCGTTGATGAACAAGCCCTGATAACTGTTGGCGCCATCCAACTGCAGGGTGCCGGTGTTTGAACCCTTGGTCAGGGCATCGGTTCCGCCCACGACGCCGCTGAGGTCCAGCGTGTTGGTGCCGGTGACATCGATGATGTCCAGGCTGCCATTGACGTTGACCGATCGAGCCGAGCTGAAAGTGCCCGTGCTCAGCAGCGTCGCACCGGCTGAGCCGCCCATGAGGGTCACCCCGCCGCTGGCGCTGCCCATGTTGCCGTCAGAGGAAACACTGACCGCACCGCCGTTGATGAACAAGCCCTGATAACTGTTGGCGCCATCCAATTGGAGAGTGCCGGTATTTGGACCTTTGGTCAGGCCACCGGTACCGCTCACAACGTTGCTCAGGTCGAGCGTGTTGGTACCGGTAACATCGATAATGTTCAAAGTGCCATTGAGATTGACCAATCGAGCCGAGCTGAAAGTGCCCGTGCTCAGCAGCGTCGCGCCGGCTGAGCCGCCATTCAAAGTCACCGCACCGCTGGCGCTGCCCATATTGCCGTCAGATGAAACACTGACCGCACCGCCGTTGATGAACAAGCCCTGATAGGTGTTGGCGCCATCCAATTGGAGGGTGCCGGTATTTGGACCTTTGGTCAGGCCACCGGTACCGCTCACAACGTTGCTCAGGTCGAGCGTGTTGGTGCCGGTAACATCGATAATGTTCAAAGTGCCATTGAGATTGACCAATCGACCCGAGCTGAAAGTGCCCATGCTTAGCAGCGTCGCGCCAACCGAGCCACCATTCAAAGTCACCGCACCGCTGGCGCTGCCCATATTGCCGTCAGAGGAAACGCTGACCGCACCGCCGTTGATGAACAAGCCCTGATAACTGTTGGCGCCATCCAACTGCAGGGTGCCGGTGTTTGAACCCTTGGTCAAAGCGCCGGTGCCGCTCACCACGCCGCTGAGGTCGAGGGTGTTGCTGCCGGTGGCATCAATAATGTTCAAAGTGCCATTGAGATTGACCGATCGGGCGGAACTGAATGTTCCCGTGCTGAGCAGTGTAGCGCCCGCCGAGCCGCTGCTGAGAGTCACCGCACCGGTGGAGCTGCCCATAGCGCCATCCGAAGAAACGCTGACGACGCCACCTTTGATGGTCAGGTTCTGGAAGCTGTTGCCGGCGTTATCCAACTGCAGGGTGCCGGTGTTGGTGCCTTTGGTAAGGTTGCCCGAGCCGTCAATCACGCTGGTAACCTCAAACAGCTTACCTGAGGAAACATCGATGGTGCTGGCCGAGTTGTTGGCGTGAATCAAACGGCTGGTGCTGAATGAGCCGGCCGCCAGCAAAGTGGCCGCGCCGATATTCACGTTGCCGGTTGCGTTGCCGCCCAGATCATTGTCCTGGACGATGCTCAAGACGCCGGCGCTGATGGTTGTGTCAGCGAGGAAAGTGCTGCCATTGGTGCTGGTGAGCGAGAAAGTCCCGCTGCCGATTTTGATCAGGCTGCCGCCGGTACCGGTGCCGGTGATGCTGCCGGAGAAAGTCGTCGAGGTGTTGTTACTACCCGTGGTGAAATTGGCGGCAGTGGTGTCTCCGATGTCGACGGTTCCAGCACCAGCAAGCGAGCCGATAGTCTGGTCAAAGCCAGCCAGGCTCATGGTGCCTGCGGCAGCGACCGTAAACGCGCTGGCTGCCGAGAGCGCATTGGAAGCACCCGTGGCGAGAACTCCGGTGCTGACGGTCGTGGGACCGTTGTAAACGTCGCCGCCCGTCTTCGAAAGCGTGAAAGTTCCGGTGCCGATTACGGTCAGCCCGCCGCCGGTGCCGGTGCCGGTGATGTTGCCGGAGAATGTCGTCGAGGTGTTGTTGCTGCCGGTGGTGAGCACGCCATCCGTGGCGGCTCCGAGGCTAACGGTGCCCGCACCCGCCAGCGAACCGATGGTTTGATTGAAGCCGGCCAGGCTCAGGGTGGCGCCGCTGGTGACCGTAAATGCACTGGCTGGAGCGAATGAAGTGGCGGCTCCCGCAGCAAGCGTGCCGGCGACGATGGTGGTGGGACCGAGGTAAGTGTCGCCGCCCGTGTGCGTGAGCGTGAAGGTTCCAGCGCCGATTTTGGTCAGCCCGCCGCCGGTGCCGGTGCCGCTGATGCCGCCGGTAAATGTTGTCGAGGTGCCGTTGCTGCCCGTGGTGAGGAGGGCGGCGGTCGTGGTGAGTCCGAGGGACACGGTGCCGGAGCCTGTCAGTGAACCGATGATCTGATTAAACCCGTTCAGGTTCAGTATGCCGCCATTAGTGCCGTTGTTATTTACGGTGTAGGCGCTGTTCGCTGACAAGGTGTTCGACGAGCCGCAATAAACGGTACCAGCGTCAACATACGTCGACCCGCTGTAAGTACTGCCGCCGCTCGTGGCGTCGGCGAAAATAAACGAGCCGGAAGGCCCATTGGCAACGGGCAGAATTTGGATTCCGCTTGCGCCAGTGATGTTGCCCTTGAACTCGGTGAAAGTTCCCACCGAGCCCGGCTGCATTTCGAATACATCAGCAGCCGTCGCCGAAAGCAGCATGTTTCCAGTGAAGATCACGCCGGGGGCGGCCAACGTGCCGTCGCCTGCCGAGCCGTTGGTCGCGAAGTTATTCTCCGTAGCGCTGCCCGCATTCGTGATGGAGATAAGGTTGGTAATGGTCAGCTGGCTAGTGGCACTGTTGAGAAACGCCCAACCAGGAGTACCCTGGAACCAGATCGTGCCCGTCCCAAATGAGTTGTTGTTATTGTAATAGGTGACTTGGCCGCCGGTAGTTTCGAACCCGCCGCTGAAGGTGTTATTTCCATACAGGGCGATATACCCGTTGCCATGTTGTTCCATGCCTCCCGTACCGGTGATCGGCACGTTGAAGAGCAAACCACCGGAAGTACTCTCGGAGAAGAACCCCTGGAGACCGCTGGCAATACTCAAGTTACCTGTACCGCTTTGATTGAAGGTGATTACCTGGGTATTCGTCGAAGACAACCCGGCATATCCTTCCATACCTGCTATTGTTTCCGTAGCACCGACAGTCATGGTCCATGCCGCGCCCGTGCCGGAGAATTCCGGGAAATTACCCGATGTGAAAGTGGTGGTCGCCACCCCGCCGGTACTGCTGGTGGTCCAATCGGAGGCTTCCCAACTTTGGGTCGTACCGTTGAAATTGCCAAGCCCGCTGTTCGTCCCATTTAAGGTGTAATATTGGGTGGCGGCCATCACATGGTTGGATATGCCCGCGGCGGCCAATCCCGCGGCCGCAAAAATCCCATAGTTAGATATGCCCGCAGCCGCCAATCCCGATGCGGCAAGGATCAACCGACGAGCCGACGACTTAGACTTTGACACTTTTCCGATTTTCGACATGAAGCTACCCTCTCTTAAAGAACCGACCGATTGACCACGCAACGAGAAACCCTCTCCGGCGACAGCTACTCAAGCTGCCCAGCGCAAACGCAAAAACAATCCATAACAAAGCGGAAATGCCAAGGTTACGCTAACCTGGAACCCACAACGGTTGCACGGTACGCAAAATCCGACTCAAATGCAAGAAAAAACTATGCCTGGCCCGTATTTTTCTCTCGCCGCCAGACGTTGTTGGAAATATAGGCAACCCGTGCGATCAATTCGGCTCGTTCTTGCACTTTCGCCGTCTTATCAATCCCGCCGCCACCAGGCCCATGAGACGCAGCGTTGCGCATGCCAGCGTCATGCGGGGAAACTGAGGAGGAGAACTCTTCTCTAAAACTGTTTGTCATCGACGGCTGTCGGCGTCACTTGGGCATGATGCGAATGGTGGTAGGATGTAATCCACTGTCCAAGGCCGACGAGGATGGCCAGCAGGATAATCCCCCAGGCCAGGCCGAGCGCCCACGGAAGCTGGTTCCACGATTTATTGCGCGCTTGCCTGGCGAATTCCTCCCGAAGCAGCGGCGGTTTGTCTTGGCCGATACCACAGATTCGCACGAAATCTTTCAGATCAGTGCCGTAGAATTCCGCCCACTCCTGTTCCAGCCGGTCGATCGCCAACTTCGCGGCCTTGAGTCCGACATGCAAAAGCAAACTCACATACGCCCCCACAAAAGCAATCACCCCCAATGCCACAAAGATGATCCACCCCATCGGCTGGTTCCAAAAATCCAAGACATGTGGAAGCAGCAACGCCAGGCTGGTGAACAAAAGCCCCTGCATAGTCAGCAGCCACGTCATTCGATGGTTGATCAAAAAATCTTCATGCTCGATGTGCCGGCGAAACATTTCCCACGTTTTCACCCGCGATGGCCAGTCTTTGTCATCCAGCAGTTCGGGGGGAATCTGGTTAATCGGCTTCATGGTCGGATGGTAAACCAATACAACCCGCCGGCGAAGTGGGCGCTATTGGATTGATGCAATTTGCTGATTATAAAGCGACCGCATTATAATTATTGACGGATCGCAGTTCGGGCAAGTTTTTTGCCAAGGGGTTCAAATGTTGACGCAACGAACACATGTGGCAGCCTCTCTCGTCCTCGTCGCCTTGCTTGGGATCGCACCTATACCCGCCGGCAATGGGCCAGCCGTACCAGCTCAGGGGTCCATCGTGCAGGCGTCAGCGGACACGGATGCAGATGTCGGCGCGGCTTCCGAAGCAACACCGAGCGGTCATTGGAACTACATGCCCCCCGACGCCCAAAGCATCAAAGCGCCGCAGATCTCCGCCACATTCTCCGGAAGTTCGTCTTTGCTACCGGGCTATGGCCCGGCGATGCACCGACCACTTTTCTGTTCCAGTCCGAGTGCGGGTGTTGCCCTGGCGACGGATTTCATCCATGGCGCCCATCCCACTACATTTCTGTTGCAATTCGATCTGAAGGCCGGCCGGGACACCGGTCGCTGGAATGATCCCTCAAACTCGTCCATCGTGGACGTGTCGCTCGATGGAACACGCGCGATCCTTTTAGGGGGAACGGACCCGCGCACAAAAGATCGCATTCAGATTCTTGATCTCTCTGCATCCCCACCAAAAGTGCTGGTGGCGACTAAGCCCTACAGCGTCGAGGATTCCCGGCAACGGGGAATCAAATTTGCCTCGCTTGTGGATGACGAACATCTCCTTACCGCCGATAACGATTATCGGATTGTGTTGTGGCAGATCCCGGAGATGAAGCCGGTTTATTCGCACCGGTTCAACTTCTTCCCCAACCATGCACTTTGGGAGGGCGTGGCGCTGAGCCCCGATCGCAAATATTTGGTGACTGAGGAATGGGATTTGAAAAGCCCCGCCTCCGCCCGCTTTTCGTCTGAGATCACGTTCTTCGATGCCCTGAGCGGCCAAGGATGCGGCGGCATCCCGCACTACGTCCCGGCGGACTACATTCACCTCTCGTCGATCGACAACCAGTTCAGTCCCGACGGTAAGTTTTTTCTTCACAAATATGGCGGAGGAATCACCGTTTTCTCTCTAAGCAAAGAAGGGCCAACGAAAGTCTTGGACGTGGGCCAGCCGGCCGGCATCAAGGATTCGTCTATGAGCTCCGTGCTCTTTGCGGACCCCGGCTTCCTCCTGATCAACGACAAATATCTCTTCGACATCGACAAGCAATTTGTCATCTGGCGTTACGAAGGATTTGATCCGCGACGTTATGGTCCTTATGGCGATAGCTTCCTCGCGAGCAATCCACACGAACTCGATACGCATCAGCGGGATTTTGGCCAGCGGTTCGTAAAAGTGATAGATGTTAAGACGATCCATCTTCCGGAGCCTGAGACGATGGCAGCCGTCACCAAAGCGGACCCAGCAAAAACGTACGTGATTGTGCCGGGAGACAAGGTGACGGTTGATGTCCATCTGTCGAACGACCCAAGCGAGAATCAGCGAATCGCCGAGGCATTCGCCAAGCAGCTGCAGGACAATGGCATGATTGTAGCGGACGATCAGCCAATCAAATTGGAGGTTACTCAAGAGACGTTAAATCATCGCGATGTGGTCTACCGCGGCGTTACCAATCGAAACGTCGGCGGTGTCGCCCATATTGACAGCACTGAGGTCAAAGTGGCTTTCAAGATTGGGGGCAATGTGGTGTGGGAGAATCATCGCATCAATGGAGGGGCGCCTTTGCTGTTAACGATCAAGCCGGGCGAATCCCTCGATCAAGCCGTTGCCGCAAAAAGGCCAAACACACCGGTGGTCGATTTCATTTTGCCCAAGCGTGTTCCTGCTCCGCGCGATCCGATTGGATTCGGCGTGACGGATATGGCGACGCTAATGAAAAATGATGCCGCCACGCAATCTCAATAAAGAAATGTGCCTCGGGCAATCTTGAAAAAGGCTACTAACTTCCTATCGCATCTATTAAAAGGCGCCAGCGTATCAGCGGCCAAAAACTCACCAGGCGTTGAAGTTGCGGCTCACCAGGAGTTGGGTACGGGGTAACAAATGGTGACGTGGCTTAATCAAAGCGGGCGAAGGGATTCGAACCCTCGACGTCCAGCTTGGAAGGCTGGCATTCTACCACTGAATTACGCCCGCAAATGCACCCTCGTCCGGCAAGGGTTTAGGATCACGCTTACTTTTTGCCGCAGGAAAAGCAGCGTTATCACAGCGATCATTATACTGCTGCCCGATACAAACGAAAGGTGGCCTTGTGCCGCGGGAAATGGCGATTGCCGGGTTTGCGGCTATCGGATCACGAATGATTGGTATGACGTAAACAACGTGAACGGTACGCTTCTATCGCGGTAAAGAAATCGGATGGGTGAAGCTCCAATCAAGCAGCCAATGCCTGTGCGTCAGCGAACTGGGATCGGATCGCCAGGAATTGAGCCTCATTATGCACGAAGGCGTCCACGACGTCGGGGTCAAACTGGGCGCCTGCCTGGCCGACGATCATGGACCGGGTAATCTGATGGGTAAACGCTCCCTTGTAGACTCGTTTTGAAGTCAGGGCATCATAGACGTCGGCAACGGCGACAATGCGAGCGGACAGCGGAATGGAATCACCGGCAAGCCGACGTGGATAGCCGGTGCCGTCGAAGCGTTCATGGTGGCTGGCGGCAATGTCCCGTCCCATTTGCAAAAACTTTACTGTGGGGAATCGGCGTAATGCGGCGTCCAACGTCCGAGCACCCAGGGTCGTGTGCGTTTTCATGATCTCAAATTCCTCGTCGTTTAATCGGCCGGGCTTGAGCAGAACGCAATCGGGGATGCCGACCTTGCCGATATCGTGCAGCGGACTAGTGAGGTAGATCAGGCGGATGAATTCGGCGTTGATTTCCGTGTGGAACTTCTCGACGCCGGACAAGTGCTGTGCCAGCACTCGAGAAAAACTGCGGACCCGCTCCAGGTGTTCGCCGGTTTCGGGGTCTCTGGACTCGACAAGTCGTGCCATCGCAAAGATGGCAACATCGCGGGTCTCAAGGGAAAGGATTCGCTCGGCGGTTTGCACTCGAGCCAATAGTTCCGCGGGACTAAAGGGCTTGGAGACAAAATCGTCAGCGCCGGCGCGCAAGCCCTCCACTTTTTCATCAGGCGAATTGTGCCCGGTCAATAAGATCACATAGACATATCCGAGCATATCTTCCGAGCGGATGGCGCGGCATAACTCGATGCCATCCATGTGCGGCATCTCCCAATCGGAGATCACCAGTCCGCAAGGGTGAGCGCGAAGAACCGCCAACGCCTGCCGGCCGTCCATTGCGGTCAAGACTTCATGACCGCCTTGCTCCAATGTGTTCTGCAGGACTGTCAGGGCGATCTTGTTGTCATCAACGATCAGGATTCGCATCTTATCTTCCTTGTCACGGATCAGACTTTGGTTCCCCCGGCGATTGCAGTCCGGGCTGTCGGCAAATAGTCGATGCAGCGGTGAATTTCGTCATTCAACTGGACGAGCAAATGGTCCTTCTCCACCAACACGCCGGCACGCCCCATTCGCTCCAGCTTCAAGGCAATGGCGGCCACCGCCTCGGCCGAGAGGATTCCGGAAGATCCCTTGAGCGAGTGGGCCACGCGCGCCAATCCTGCGCAGTCGCCGATGTCGAGAAACCGCGTGATTTCTTCAAGGTCCTTAACCGCCTCGCGCTCGAATTCATCGAGAATCAAGGTGACCGTCTCGACATTCCCCAGACACCGCTCGAGCAATGCAGCAATCATGATGGGCGCCGCCGGTTCGCTGGCGGATGTCAAAGGCGCTGCGGCCGTGGCGGATGATGTATCGATCACGGTGTCTGCCCCCGATGCCAGGCTGGATTTGGCCAGCAGTGTTTGGATTACTTCGATCAATCGATTGGGAACAAGCGGTTTGCTCACGTAATCGTCCATTCCCGCCATGAGGCATTGCTCGCGGTCGCCGTTAATGGCGTTGGCCGTTAGAGCGACGATCGGTATGTGCGGCGAAGGGCTCTTCGGATTCGCCTTCTCGGCCAGACGGATTTGCCGTGTCGCCTCGAAGCCGTCCATAACCGGCATGGAGCAGTCCATTAAAACCAGGTCGTAGCCGCCGCTGGAAACGGCCGCGACGGCCTTGCTTCCATTGTCCACGATGTCGCAAGCATAGCCGTGCTTGGCCAACACTTCGTAAGCGACAAGCTGATTTACACGATTGTCCTCGGCGATGAGAATCCGCGCGGAATTTGTGACCCGGACAAGATGGGCGGTGGAGTTTTTTGCAATAGGCAATGTATCGGCTAGAATTTTTGCCGGCTGGCCGGCCGAAGCCGAGGCATCCACGATGGAATCATAAAGGCTCGACTGGCGAATCGGCTTAATCAAGTGACCTGAGAAGCCAGCCGTTTTGAGAATCGCCCCGTCGATATCACTGCCCATCGTGAGAAGAACCAGCAGTGTCGTGGCCGCGAGTTCGGATCGGCCTTTGATCGCCTTGCCCAGTTCCAGGATGTTGATGTCCGAGAGTTCGCCGTCAAGGATTGCCACGTCATACGGATTTCCTTCAAGCGCGGCGTCGAGAAGCATCTTCATCGCCTGGTCGCCGGTCGAGGCAACTGCGGGGTCCAGGCCCCAACCGCCAAGTTGGCTGCGCAGGGTCTCCCGCATCATCGCGCTGTTATGCGCGGCGAGAACTCGACGAGGGCCCATTCCGGCAGCCTTAATCGGAAGCAACCGGCTGTCAGAGACCGGCTCCAATTTGACGGTGAACCAGAAAGTGGATCCGCGCCCGGCCGCGCTCTCAACACCGATGCCGCCACCCATCAGTTCCGCGAGCTCTTTGGAGATGACCAGTCCCAGCCCCGAACCGCCATAAATGCGCGTGGTCGAGGCATCTACCTGAGAGAAGCTTTTAAAGAGCCGATCCATCCGGTCGGCGGGAATGCCGATGCCGGTGTCAGTGATGGAGAATCGCACAGTCACGTGCTTTGGCGAATACTCCTCAAGAGTGAGTCTAATGCTGATAGACCCAGATTCCGTAAATTTGACCGCATTATTCACAAGGTTCATCAGGATTTGCTTGATGCGTTGAGAATCCCCCTTTACCAGCCTTGGCACCCCGGGCATGGTCACAAAGGCCAGATCAAGCCCCTTTTGCGAGGACTTGATTGAGGTCATCTCCGTGACCTCCTCCACCATCGCGTAAAGGTCAAATTCGAGCGATTCGACCACCAGCTTGCCGGCTTCGATCTTCGAGAAATCGAGTAGGTCGTTGATCAGATCGGCCAGCGAAATTCCCGACGTCTTGATCATTTCAGCAAAGCGATGCTGCCTTTTATCAAGAGCCGTGTCGAGTAACAGATCGCTTATGCCGATGACGCCGTTGAGCGGCGTGCGAATCTCATGGCTCATTTTGGCAAGAAATTCGCTTTTGGCGCGGCTGGCGCTCTCGGCGATGTCTTTGGCGCGGTGCAGGTCGGTCTCACTGAGCCGCAAGGCGTTGTTTACCAGTTGGAGTTCTGCCGTCCTTGTTTCCACACGACGTTCCAATTCCGCGTGAGCCTGCCGCAGTTCCTCTTCCGCCACTTTCTCCTTCGTTATGTCAGTAGCGATGCCCACCACGCGAACGATCTGCCCACTTGCGTCAGCTACACCGAATGCGCGGGCGTGAATCCATCGCGGCGTGCCGTCCGGACGTGTGATGCGGTATTGCTCATCGAACCGAGAGCTGGCCATTTTTCCCAAGCTGGCGATGACCCGCGCCCGGTCCACGCTGTCGATTGCTTCCGCAAACGACCGGGCGTCCTTGTAAAGGCTTTGGCAAGAGCGGCCCCAAACCTCGGCGTACGCCGGGCTAATGTAATGGGTCTTGGTGCACTCGGGGTTACAGACCCAGAAGACCTCGCGAATCGTGTCGGCGAGCTCTCGGAAGTTGGACTCGCTCTCCTTGATCTCATCGCGCGAATGCTTGAGCAGTCCGACCATTTTGTTGAAGGCGGCCGCCAACTGACCAATTTCGTCGTTGGATTCATCCTGGATGTTAGCTGCAAAGTTTCCGTTGCCGATCTCCACGGTGCCGTCCCGAAGTCGCTTCAGTCGCGCTGCCAGCGGCATGGCCACGAGCAACGCCACGCTGACCGCAAGAATGACGGCGACCACTACGGCCGCCGTGAGAAGAAGCACCGATGTGGCAACTCCATCCTGGGCGACCACCAGCCCATGCGTCATGTCTGCCTTGGCTCCACGCTGAAAATCCTGGGAAGCTTTCATCAATCCATTGATAGCGGGGTTTAATCGGTCGGCCGATACGGAGGCATTTGTCACGCCGGGCTGGCCAACAATCTCGGATTGCAATTCAGACCAGCCCTTACGCGACAGGTGCATCTGTTGCTCAATCAATTCCAGCGGCTGTCGGTAGTCCCAGATTTGCCCGTCAACGGAGTTGCTTCGCGCTGCATCGGCCGAGTGAAACCGTGTGGACTTTTCAAGCTGGGAAGTTGCCTGCGTAATCTCAACGAACGCGGCGTCTATTTCCGACTTCAGGCGCACGGCATCACTCTGGCGATTCTCATGCACGGCGGCCAGATAATTGTCGATGGTCTCGTCGATCTTCGTGGCCGCACCCTGCAACTGATCTGCATCACTGCTCTCGCGCAGTTCGGTCGCCACCGTGGCCCTCAAAATGTTGCCGATATGAAGCATGCTCGCCGCGCTGAGCAGCCCGACCGCCGCAACCAGCAACGAAGTCACCAGCGATTTGCCGACAATTTTCTGTTTGATCGTCATTATAGAAAGAATCTTGTTGGCTGCGGACAAAACGGCACCAATCACTTCAAATCCACTGGATATTGCTTAGATGGATGCCGTGACCTATCGTCGCCCATAGCACAGGTCTATATGACCAAAAGCATCAATGAGACACTTGCTCTCTTAGTGCGCTTGTTGGGACAGAATCGCCAAATCTCACCAACAGCGATATGGAAGGGACCGCTTCAAAAGCAAAACAGTAAGTGGTCCCCGCGCCTGATCGGCGATATGCGATCAGCCAGCGCGGCGGGTCGAATTGCCGTGGGCATCGTAGCCTGCGCTTCCCACGGCGAGCTTTGGCAATTTGCACAACTAGGCTGTTTGGGCCAATGTCGCCTGCTACTGAAGAGTCTGGAATCTTGAACTTTGGTTTGCCAATTCCCAGTCCGTGGCGCATGTTACGGGCATTGAATGGTGTCGGATTGATGCAATAACGATATGAGGCAACAACAGATAAGTTATTTTGAATTATGTGGTTATAAAATATTTTCTGCGTTGAATACGCTCCGCGATGGCCCTCTAACGTGCTGGGCAATCGAAGTCTGATTATCCGGAGGAAGCGAAGGCATCGGTCCGATAATCAATTAATTTTGACTAGATGCCAAGATTTTTCGGATTTTGCATGACAAAGTGATTTGGTTCTGATAACAAGTGCATCGTTCCTCAGTGGGTCGTCGGTCAACTGGCTTACGAGACTGACAACAAGTGTGCCGCATTGGCGCAGGGCATGGAAACGAGCACCGGAACTTGTCGTTAGTGAACGTCGACCGAATTCAGGCACGTGTCAGCGAAATGAGCTGGGGCTAGCAGTATGAGTCGAGCCTTCAGCAATGCAGGATAGTCCGGAAGTTTGTGGGACAACGCCCGGACCGACATTTCATCCTGTGGGTTTTGAGAGATTTGGGGAGTTTTGCTTTGACGTGGGTGAATTATCTACTCCTCGCGCCGGTGGCGTTGTTACTAGCACCTGTCTTGGTGCTGTGCATCGAATGCCTCGCCGCACTGCTGCCGACACGCCGATTCGATGTCAACATAGATGACATCGAACTCGATTCCGCTGTCCCGCTTCAATCCCAGCCCCCCATCGCGGTGTTGATTCCCGCACATAATGAACAAGCGGTTTTAAGCGAAACGCTTTCCTCGCTGATGCCACAGCTTTGCCCGCAACGTGGCGATGTGGTGCTAGTCGTCGCTGACAATTGTGATGATCGCACCGCTGAGATTGCCCGTGATTTTGGGGCCGTCGTGATCGAACGAACCGACGCCAATCGCCGCGGCAAGGGATTTGCGCTGGACTATGGGCTGCGACATCTGCACCGCACGGGCGCTCCGGAAGTGCTGATCATGATCGACGCCGATTGCGCCGTGCATCCGGGTGCCATTGATGCGCTGGTGCGGCAGGTGCGGGTAACAGGTCGGCCGGCGCAGGCGTGCTATCTGATGGATTCGCCCCGCTCCGCCGGCGCGCGGGAACTGGTTTCGGCATTGGCATTTCTCGTGAAAAATCTGGTGCGGCCGCGCGGCTTGGTGCGGTTGAATATGCCGTGCCTGTTCACCGGCACGGGAATGGCATTCCCCTGGCAAGTCGCCGCTCGCATGATTGCTGACGGCAAACTCGCCAGCGGAAATATCGTTGAAGACATGCAGCTCGGCCTCGATTTGGCCATGGAAAATTGTGCTCCGCTGTTCTGCGCGGGAGCCCGGGTCACGGGCCGATTGCCGACACAAGATCGAATCGCTTACGGCCAGCGGACACGCTGGGAGCACGGACATTTGCAGACTTTGTTGTCGCAGGTGCCGCGGCTGTTCAAATCCGGCATCCGTAAACGGCGGCCGCAGGCAGTCTCGCTGAGCGTTGAACTGGCCGTGCCACCCCTGGCGCTGCTGATGATGCTGCTGATCGCCGCCACATTGAGCATGACTGCGGCGGCACTGTTGGGGGCGAGCTGGCTGCCGGCAAAATTGCTGGGTGGTGCAATATCGGCCGTGGCCTTGTGCCTCTTTTTGTCCTGGGTCCGATTCGGACGCGACAGTCTGCCGCTGACCGCATTGCTGGCCGCGCCGTTCTACATGGCGTGGAAAGTGCCGATGTATCTCGCCTTCATGTTCCGCCGGCAAAAAGAATGGAACCGCACGGCTCGTGCCGAACCGGCCATGAGCACGTCACGGGCGAAAGCTGCAGTAGCGTCGCATTGGGAGTCGGTTGGCGCGCCTGGCTCAGGTGAATATGAAATGCCTCCGGTTGGCGTCGAAGCAGGCGACAATCTGAATATTGACATCGAGGCGGCTAGTGCAAATCCCCCCGCTGATTCGCCGATCGAATTGGCTGGCCTGGCGATGACCGCCGATGCGTCCGTCGAGCACATCCTTCGGAAACTGCATGATGGCAAGGGCGGGATGGCCGTCTTCGCCACCGTCGAACATCTGCAATGGTGTGCGCGCGACCGGGCTTTTGCGGAATTGATGTCATCGGTGGATTTGATTGTGGCGGGTCGGCGGCTGTCTAGCGGCGTGGAGGGCACGCCGCTGGCAGCGCCTTTAGCCGCCGCAGGATCATTAGTGTGGAATCTTTGCGGCGCCGCGGCGAATCATGATTATTCCGTGATGCTGCTCGGTGATCATTTTGAATTGACCGCCGAGGCGACTGCCGCGCTGAAAGTGCATTGCCCGCCGCTTAAATTGCTGGGCAGCTATGACGCGCCCAATGGATTTGATTCAGAGCAAGAGGCCTTGCAGCACGTGGTTCGATCGGTTGCCCGCGTGAAGCCGGATATTGTTTTGGTAGCCTTGGGCACGCCGCAGCAGGAGCGTTTGATCGCCAACCTCCGGGGATCGCTGCCGGGCACGTGGTGGCTGACGGTGGGGAGCAATTTCGGCTTCCTTTGCGAGGATACCCGACGCCGCACATTGCAAGCTCGCGGCTCACCACCCACCGACGATTCTGACACGCCGACAACGGATTTGGGCCAATTGCCGTTTGACGCTTCGCCGCTGGGTGGACCGACCGGCCGACAAGTCGCTCGGATGCTGAGCAAATCCGCCGGCCACGAAAAACAATTGCTGCGAAGCCTCGAAAGCGGCATCGAGCATGTCGTCATCGCCGATGCCAATCGGAATCAGGATTTGCTGCCACAGGAAAACCAGGCGGCCGGGCCCGGACTGGTGTATCAATCTTTCCTGCAGGGATTCGCCGGCATGATGGGTGATGCGTCGCCGCAGCGACTGTCCGCTGATTTGCATCCGCACATTCATGAGCGTTCTGGCTTGAGCAAACTGCGCGGCCTAGTGCTGCTCGGCGGCTCGGTTCGGCCCAAGCGATTGAGCCTCGCGACGGGGCGATCGGTGCTCGAATTGCCGCTGGAAGACGGGCGATCTTTCCTCTGGCATTGGCGCGACCACGCCATTGAATTGGGTCGGCTGTTGGAGCTGGAACATTTGCCGATCCGCGTGATGATGGATCATTTATCCTATCTGCCGAATGTTCCCAGTCGCGGCAAGCAGGTGCGCATCACCGTGGAACGGGATGCTTCCCGCTACCGTGGAACCGGCGGTGTGCTGCGCGATTTGGCGGACAAATACGAACCGGACGACCTGCTTTTAGTCGCCAACGCCGCTCAATGTTTACTGACGCCGCTTCCGCATCTCGCAGCCGCTCTGTCGGCGCCGCAATGCGACGTGGCCATGATTTCCCACGACGATGCGACGCCATCGGGCATGATGCTGGTGCGGTGCGCTGCGTTGCAGTCGATTGCCAAATCCGGCTACATCGACATGAAAGAGCAGGCGCTGCCGTCGTTAACCAAGCAGTTCGATATTCGCCACATTCCGCGGCCGTTCGCCACGGGATTGCCGATTCGCACGTTAAGTGATTACATCGTGGCCATTCAACATCGCTACCGGCAGCGCCTGGGCGCCGAATCGGGTTTCAATCCGCTGGCGGAAGATTGCCGGCCGAGCTTTGCCGTTGTGGAAGAGGGTGCGTATGTCCATCCGTCGGCCAAGATTCACGATGCGGTGATTCTCCGCGGTGGACGGGTGGAGCAGGATGCCTTGGTCGTTCGCAGCGTGGTAGGACCCTATGGCCGGCTGCGGCGCGGAGACCATGCGGTGGACGAAATGATTATCGGACCGTCTGACAAGCGCAAAACGAGCGGTTATCGGATCATCGCCGATCGCTCCGAGCCAGTTACCACGCTCGCATCTTTGGATTGCTCCCAGGCGTAATCATTCCGAAAGCAGTATTTCTTACGGAATGATGTCGCCAAATATCCTATCTTAACGCCCCTGGTGATTTCATGTCTGAATTCTTGGGCGTTTAGTGAAATCGGGAGTATATTTTAGATACAATCGGCCCTCCTTAAAGAGAGCCGGGAAATGCCAAAGGTTTTCCGTAGTAGGGTTTAGGAAATTGCGAATCCGCAGTGTCGATGGTCAGCGGGCAATGCGACATGTAGACCATGTCGCAAGCTGATACGATTTCTGCACGTTGGGAAGCTTTAAGACAAGTAGTTGCGGTGATATGACGACATCCGTTTCATCCATTTTTGCTTCCAGCCAGCCGGCCGAGCAGATTGATGCCAGCCATGCAAAGGGCTACGCGATCAAATCGCCCTGGTCGATGGCGCGTGTGGCGATAACCTGCTTGTTGGTCGCCGCAGGCGCTTGGGCAATCCGTGGCGCTTGGGCGGATACTTTCCGTCTGGCATGGCGCGATGAAGAGTCGAGTCACATTTGGTTGGTTCCATTCCTAGCGGCGTGGCTGGTATGGCTGCGGCGAAATGAGCTATCGAAAATATCTCCGCACAGCAGTTGGCTTGGGCCGGTGTTGGTGGCGGGCGGATGGATGCTGGGCCATAAGGGATTCACTGCGGTTCGACATGGCCCGCTTCAGTTTTCCGCCGTGGTGATTCTGCTCGGCTGCGTGCTGAGCGTCCTGGGGCCTTCGGTGTTGCGCAAAGCATGGCCGGCGGTGTTGGTGCTCGTGTTCTTGATTCCGGTGCCTGGCATGATTCGGGAAAAGCTTGCCATTCCGCTGGAGCGTGCCACCGCCGCCGCTACGACGAGTGTGCTGCACGTGACCGGCTTTCCTGTGTCGCGCAGCGGCAATCAGATTCAGATCAACAAATATCCGGTCACCGTCGCCGAGGGATGCAACGGACTTCGCATGATTTTCCCTTTGTTTTTGGTAGTTTATGTCTTTTGCTTTACGTTGCCGCTGCGGCCGTGGGTGCGGATTTTGCTGCTGATTACCAGTCCAATTTCGGCTATTATTTGCAACGTTTTGCGACTGATTCCGACGGTGCTTTTGTACGGCTATGCTTCTAAAAGCGTTGCTGATTCTTTTCACAGCCTGAGTGGTTGGCCCATGGTCTGTATCGCTTTTATCACACTGATGGGCTTGATGAAACTGCTGCAGGCGTTTCGTATCCCGGTCATGAATGTGGCTGGAGCAAAGTAATATGGGTTCTTGGCTGAACAAGTTTGGCGCTCCGATACTGACCGTGCTGCTCTTGGCAGGCGTGGCGGCGGACAATCTGCGGGTCGATCCCGCCGAGGCCGAGCCGTTCCATGCCCGGGCCGCCCGTGCTATTGCCGCATCTCCCAAGACGTTTGGCGATTGGCTTTTTGTGCGGGATATTCCCCAGCCGACCGACGCCGAAGAAATGCTCAAACCCAACGGCTATTTGGATCGTCTATATCTAAACTGGCGCACCGGCCATTATGCGGAGGTGTTGCTCGATCAGTGCAAGGATTCCCGGGACATGGAAGGACATTATCCCCGTGTCTGTTATCCCAGCACCGGGTGCGCGATCGACGCATTCCATGCAGTGACCTGGGCGGCCGGTGGGCTGGAGATTCCTGGCTGTGATTACACGATTCGTCGGCCCAACGGCACGACCATGTTCGTTCGGGATTTTTTCATTCTGCCCGATGGCGGGATGTGCCGTGATATGGAGAGTGTCAACGCTTCGGCCAAAGACTTTCGTCAAACGGTCTACGGCGTTGCCCAGATCCAGGTTTTGTTTTTTGATGCCTCTGTGGGTGAGGCACAGCGAGATAGTGAATTCGCCACGATCGTCAGAGCGTATCGACCTGTCATCGATACACTGCTGCACGGTTTGGTCGATCGGGACGCCTCGCACTGAATTCTCATCGGTTGCGAATCGGCTCGATCCAGGCAGTGGGTTTTCCAGTGGGTGCCAAGACGCTTACACGTCCGGCTCCAACTGGGCCAAGGTCGAAAGACTTTGGCGGCTCACCATGCCATCAGGAGGTTAGAACATGAGCAGCGAGATGGATGTTATGACGCCGTTCGATGGTTTTTCCGATCCTAATGAGCTTGCCCTGTCGGGTTCCGCCCCCGGGGCGCGCGGCGGCGATGCTCCCAAGCCACGCAGCCTGGCAGCCACGCTGCATCGGCACATGCGCGGCCGGTATTGGATCGCCCTGCCGCTTGGCGTCATTTTTGGCTTGGCAGGCGGGTACTACGGCTGGAAGAGCCAAAAACCCATTTACCGCAGCGATGCCGCGATACAGATTAAGTACAAAATGCCCTCTATGCCGACGCCCGATGGCCGCTCCAACGGCGGCACACTCGTCGGTGAAATCCCCATGTATGATGAGTACATGGCCACGCAATACTACCTGATTACCAGCCGCCGCGTGATCAGCCAGGCCCTTGAGCGCGATGAGTGGAAAAACACCGGTCGCGGCGACGATATGGAAACGGTCATGATGTTCGCTGACAACCTCGTCGTCGAGCATCCCCGCCAGACGCAGACGCTGCACATTTCCTATACCGACCGTGACCCAGGCGTCGCCGCCGCAGGTGCCAACGCCATCGTCCGCACTTACGAAGAGCTCTACAAGAAAGGTGACAAAGACACCCAGGACGGTGCTGTGCAGAAGTTGATCGAGGCATCGGTTGACAAACAACGTTTGATCAGGGACGAGAAAAGGCAGATCAGCGAACTCGCCGTTGCCAACTACGGTACCGAAGACGTTGAACCGATCTATAAAAACGAACAAGACCAGTACATCCAGCTCGATCAGCGCCTTAACCAACTGACTTGGGCTCTCGCTCAGCGGGCTGCCAACGTTGATCCAGGTAAGGCTTTTGACCGGCTGACCAACGAAAAGATCGGCATGATGGATCCGGTCATGGCGAGCAAAATTGCCATCAAGTCGGACCGCCAGCAAGACGTAGCTCGCCTGGAGGTATCTCAAGGGTGGAGGAGTCAGTCGCTGAAATCCGCTCAGGCGAGTTTAGAAAGAGCATCACAGGATGTTGAAGATTACGGGAAGGAATACCGCGAATTTCAAAAGGAATTGGCCAACGACGTTGACCTGGGAACCAACGGCAGCAGCAGTTTGGCGCAGCGCCTGACCATGAGCAAAGAAGCGCTGCAGCAGGAAATCAACTCGGTGCAGGCACTTTGCGACAAGCAGAAGGCAAAAATGAACGAAGTGGGCGGAATAGTGAGGGCTATTCACGATCACCAAGACCACATCAAGGAATACACGGAAGATCTACAAAAGATGGAGCATGAGAAAGAAATCTTCGAGTTCCAAACTAGCGGGCCTCAGCGACTATTAGTGCTGAACCCCGGTGAAGTTCCGGTAGTGCCGATCAAGGATGGCCGTAAAAAAGTCGCCATCGCCGGTGGCTTGGGCGGCGGTCTACTGCCGATTTTCATATGCATCGGCCTAGGCCTGATGAACAAGCGGTACCGCTACAGCGACGACACGCAAGCCGCCTCGGGCATGCCGCCGCTGCTGGGAATTCTGCCGACCCTGCCTGATAAGTTGAGCGATCCCGAGCAGGCCGCAATCGCCGCCCATTGCATTCACCAGCTTCGCATCATGCTGCAGGTGAATGGCGGATTGAGCGGTTCGGGCGGCGGCTCGGGCACAGAACGCCGAGTCTACATGATCACCAGCGCCAGCGCCGGTGACGGCAAGACCAGCTTGACCATGGCCCTGGGCCTTTCCTTTGCCGCCTCCGGTTCGCGCACCTTGGTGGTGGACTGCGATATGGTCGGCCAGGGTTTGACCAATCGACTCAAAGCCCGCTCCTCCGAGGGATTGCAGGAGGCGTTGTGTGCCGGCACGCTTCAGGGCCGAGTGAAGAAAACCACGACGCCGAATCTTTATATTCTGCCCATCGGCGGCGCGGAAAGCGGCCATGCCGGGGCGCTGTCGCCGGTTTCGATCCGCCGGCTGCTCGTGGAAGCGCGGCGCATTTTCGACGTGGTGATCATCGACACCGGTCCGGTTCTGGGCAGCCTCGAGGCCCAGGTGATCGCCGCCGCCGCCGACAGCGTGATTCTGACCATTGCCCGCGGCCAGCACCATCAATTGGTGGAGCGGTCCGTACGGCTGCTGCAGCAAGTCGGCGCCAAAGTGGCCGGCATGGTCTTCAACCGCGCGGAGAAGCATGATTTCCAACGTTCGGTGGGCAGCTCGTCGCTCAAATCGATGTCTTCAACACCGCGCTCGCAGCGGATGTTGATCGCCGATAGCTCCGAGGAATCGCGGTTTGGGCCGCTTGCCCGATCAGTGGCGTCGTTCATGCCCGCGCCGTCGTCGGCTAAGGAATTGCCCGCCAAGCCCGAGACTGCCAAGGCATCCGCTGAAACCGCAGAAGCGCAGACAGCGGTCGCAACCCAGGATGAATCAGCCGTCACGGCTCCGGAAAATGGAGACCAGCGATGATCGCATCCAGCGCTGAGCCCTCCGAAGGGTCAGGCGCGGCGGATGCGAGCTGTGGTGATTCCGCATCGTTGCCGACCGGCCCGACCATTTGGGGATTGAAGCCCGCCGATCTGCACGATCATTTCTGGGCGTCGCGCGGCGTGCAGGTGGTTCGCTGCGGTGATGGTGCTGAGCTGTCGACCAGAGTTCCGCTGTTTCTGCTGATTGAGCCGCAAGCGCTGGTGATTTTTGATTCCAGTGACGCACAGCAGGATTTTCGCGGCCATGAAACTCCCTCCGGCTCCGCGCCGCAATTGCTTTACGTGCGAATTCACGATGTTCGCCAGCGCGGGCCGCGCGAGCGGGTCATCACCGATTCGCAGGATCGATTTGTAGGATTTCAACGATTGTACAATCGGCCGCACACCCGTCTGGCCCGGGCCGCCATTACCCGCGATCGCTCGGTCGCCGCCACATGGCAAACATCCGCCACGTGCAATGATGGCTGGCGAACGCTTCGCCGCACCGTTCCCAAAAATCGTCGCTGGACCATGCAAAGCGATGGGATGTTGTATGACAAAAGCAAGGAAGCAGATATCGCCCTGCTAGTGAGGGATTTAACCCATATTTGGCAGCATCCACATGCCACCATCGAGCGGGCCTCGCAGTTGTCGCCGGGGATTTGGAAAGATCGCACCGCCGCCGTGCAACCGGGGGCCAGGCTGATTGGTCCGGTCTGGATTGGCAGCGGACGCCAAGCCGATGCGTCGGCCACAGTCGTCGGCCCCGCCGTGTTGTGGGATAATCCCAGCGCCAGGCCGGCTCCCCCTCCTATTCGCTGGGACAATTCGCCGTGGCTTTCCACTACCCAGTTACCGCTGCCTGATTTGCGGGAGTCGGTCAGCTTGGACGATGCTGCCCATGCATTTGCCCCGCCGCGAAGATTCTATGGCCTGCTGAAAAGGGCCTTCGACATCCTCTTTTCTCTGGCTGCCCTCTGTCTGACACTGCCGCTGTACGTTCCCATCGCCATTGCCATTGCCATTGAGGATGGTTGGCCCATTCTGTTCATCCATCGCCGCGAGACTTTGCGGGGCAAAGAGTTTCCCTGCGTGAAGTTCCGTTCCATGCGCCGGGACGCCGAGCAGATCAAGGATCAAATCCGCACCCACAACGAAGCCGACGGTCCCCAGTTTTTCATGGCTCGGGATCCGCGGCTGACCAAAACCGGCCGCTTTATCCGCAAATTTCGGCTCGATGAGCTGCCGCAGTTTTTTAATGTGCTTGTCGGACACATGTCAGTCGTGGGGCCGCGGCCCAGTCCATTCAAGGAAAACCAGTATTGCCCCGCCTGGCGCGAAATTCGCCTGAGCGTGCGGCCCGGCATCACCGGCTTGTGGCAGGTGATGCGCACCCGTGCCCCGGGGGCTGATTTTCAGGAATGGATTCGCTATGACATTGAATACGTTGAAAACGCCGGCTGGAAACTGGATCTGCTGATCATCTGGAAAACCATTGTCTCCGTGCTCCGCGGCGACGATCCTCACCGCAAGCCAGCGCAAAAGCCCTCCTGACACGGTGGCGTTGGCTCGTCATTTTTTTTTGATATTCCCAGGCAGAGGCCGCCGTGGGTATATCAGCGATGTCAACCAATGCACCCACCGGACGCAACTCCTTTGCTGCAAGTGTTATGGTTGTTCGTACTCGCCATGCCCATCGCCTCCGTGGCCTGGACGGTTACCCACGAGGAGATTTTCCAAGAACCGCGCAATTTTTGCCTGAAAATGAGCGAGCACTGTCGCGCGCTCCTCCAGCGCAAGTTCTTTTATCTCTTCACGTGTGAATACTGCTTGAGCCACTATGTGGCCGGCTTGTTCCTGTGGCTGACACACTTCAAGCTGCTTTCGGATGATTGGCGTGGGTACGTGGTGAGCTTGTTCTCGCTGGTGTTCGTCGCCAACGTTTATATGGGTTTTTACAACCGCATGCGCGTCAACATCAACGTGGATCGCACGGAATTGCAGGTCAAAAAACGGCAAATCGAGCAGATCGATCGCAACGGCGGCCCCAATTCGACAGATCCGCCAATAGAAAGAAGCCGGTGATCTCAATGATCACCGGCTCCAGATTCTCGATCAAACTCAGTCGGTCAGGCGGCTGAAATTACTTCAGAGCCACGCCGATGCCGAGCGAGTAGATGAATCCACTGCTGCCGCTCTTGTTTTCAGCGAACAGGAACTCGTATCCAACGAGGCCATAGATGAAGGTCGTGCTGTTCACGAAGAACTTCACGCCGCCTTCCGGACCAGCGGCCCAGACGTCGCGACCCGTAGCAGCCTTGGTGCCGTAGGAGTAACCAACATTACCGCCGGCGAACGGGACGAAGTTGCCGAAGTCAAAGTTCCAGTCGGCAGCCACCGCACTCGTCGCGGATAAGACCGGGCTGGCATGCTCCGCATCGGCGTAACCCAGCGTCTGACGGAAAGCGACTTCGAGATTCTTCGTGATGAAGTAACCGAAATCGCCGTTGATGGCGAAAGTCGCCGCGCTGACCTGGTGGTTTGCGGTACCTGAACCACCAAGTTCCAATTCCCAGTTACCGGCCTGGAATTCGGCGCGGGCAAACATGGGGACAATGGCCATGGCGGCCAAAATAAACGATCCGGTGAACACTTTCCGCAACATAGTACCTCCTTCTTGTCTGGCAGTATTCCGACCGATCAGTGTCCGCCAGAGGCGGTGGTCGGGTTCGGGCGTCATCCGATGGGATGATGCCCCGGGCAGTTGCGGGGAAGCCCGTTGCAAAGATGCCGCCGCCTTCACTTGGCTTACGCCCGGCAAATCAGCCGGACGTTCCGTAATGGATGCGACCACAACTTCGCCCCGCGTTTTGGCACAGCCGCCACGCGGTTTGACAACAGCAGGTTTTAACGGATTCGCTTAACACCCGTCAAGAAATCCGCAGAAACCCTGTTCTGTTGTCGAGTTAAAGTATCGGCATGGAGCGTTTTGCCGCAATAGGCAATCTGCTTGCGCCAGGGCGGCAACTTTACTTGTTAAATTATTTTTTACAAGCCCTTTGATGACAGTGCCTTATGAACGCCCGATAACGCTGTGTCAAAAAGACTAAAAAAAGGATTTCGTCCCGGCGCGATTAAACAGCCACTGAATGGCTTTCGACGTGGCGAACCGCGTTGCGGAAAATCTGCAATCCCTGCCCCCCAGCCGGCTGCTTTGATCGACGTGTCCAGGCGAAATATTGGGTAGCTGTCACGTAACGTTCGGGGTGAGGCATCAGGCCGAAGACCAGTCCGCTCGCATCGCACACGCCGGCAATGTCATCGACACTGCCGTTCGGATTGTCCGGCGCCATTCCACCTGCCGCGTCGCCGTTGGGCCTGGTGTATTGCAAGGCAACCTGGCCGTTTTCCCATAATGCCCGGCGGGTCGCCCCATCGGCGGGAACAAATCTTCCTTCGCCATGGGCGATAGGCAATTCAATTTGTCCGATCCCCGCGGTCCAGATGCACTTGCCGCCGGTTTCTTTAAGCCACACCCATCGATCCACAAATCGGCCGCACGCATTATGAGCCAACGTGCAACACTGTCCCGATCGCCCCGCCAGCGGACCCGGCAGCAATTCGGTCTTGACCAGCACCTGAAACCCATTACAGATGCCGATGATCGGCTTGCCATCCGCCACGAATTGCCGCAGGGCATCCGCCAGATGATGGCGAATCTGATTGGCGAGAATTTTCCCCGCCGCGATGTCATCCCCGTAGCTAAAGCCACCGGGCAAGGCCAGGATTTGATAATCCGTCAGGACCGCCGGTTTCTCCAGCAACCGATTCACATGCAGCAAAGTCGAAATGGCCCCCGCCAATTCGAACGCATATGCGGTTTCCCCATCGCAATTCGTGCCGGCGGTTCGCAGAATCAATGCCTTGGGCTTCATTGCTGCGAGTGTACTTTGTCAGTTGTCAGTTGTCAGTTGCACGCAGACCCTAACCTCTAACCTCCGCCTTCCGCCTACTCATTTGACACCCTTTCCCGCGCCCCGTACCTTGCAGCCCATGCTTCGCCTGGTCTGCGGTCTGCTCATTTTTGGTTCGGTCGGCCTCATTGGCTGTGCCTCCAAACCTCTCGAACGGGATGACGCCGAAGCCAAATTATTCGGCCCGCAACACATGCGGCTACATCCCATCTTTACCCAATTGAAAAACTGGTCCAACGGCGGAATCAAACCCGATGGCATCGAAGCAGAGATCGAATTTCAGGATCAATTCGGTGATCCCACCAAGGCGGCGGGCAAAATCATGTTTGAGTTGTACGATTACCGCGATGCCGATCCCGACCCCAAGGGAAATCGCGTGCTCAATCCATGGGTCGGCTCGCTGCTCACCCTGCAACAACAATATGAGCACTGGAACCGCACCAGCCGCACTTACACATTCCAATTGGCCTATCCGCAAGTCAGCGTCCGCCGCAATTACGTGTTGACCGCCATGTTCGAGCACAGTGACGGCCGGCGGTTTTTCAGCCAGATCATTCTCAAAGCCGCTCCGCAGGAGCTAAAGAATCCCACCACCCTCCCAAGCCTGCCGCAGCCGACGAGTTTGCCGTCGCTGCCACTATCACCGCAGTGACACCCCGCGTAGCGGCAGGCCCGAAGGCTTCGGCCGTGAGCTCAGCCGAACGGGCCGCGCGTTTTTGTTTTCACAGGATGGCGATACCCTGAACCCCCGTGCCAACGCCACCCCTGCTGGACCTTGAGCCCATCCCCACGCTCCGGCGCCGCATCGCCGCCGAGCCTGCCGCGTCATTTGATCCGACACGCCCCATACGCTTCAGCCGTGCCCCCGGCCGACTCGATGTGATGGGCGGCATCGCCGATTACACCGGCTCCCTGGTCTGCGAACTTCCCCTGCATCGCGCCGCAGCCGTCGCACTCCAGCCGCGTGAAGATCGACAGATTCAAGTCTTCTCATTCAACCTGCTGGATGAGCATCAACCATTCATGCTGCAAATACCGCTCGATGGGCTGATCGGAGCTTCCGCCGAAATGCTGCGACACGAATTATCCGCCCCCGGCCGCAGTTGGGCGGCGTATCTGCTCGGCGGGTTGTTCTTACTCCACGAGCAGCGGCTGATCGACTTGGCCGACAAATCGGTGCGCGGATTCAACCTGGCGATCTACAGCACCGTGCCTCTCGGAGCGGGCATCAGTTCCTCCGCGGCCATCGAAGTCGCCGCATTGTTGAACTTCGTCGATCATTTTCAGATTCGTGATCGCCTTGATGCGATGCAATTAGCCGTTCTCGCCCAGGAAGTGGAAAACAAAATCTGCGGAGTCCCCTGCGGCGTGATGGATCAAGTCACCAGCTGCGCCGGCCAAGCTGACAAGCTACTGCGATTACGCTGCCAACCTCACGAATTGCTCGCCCCTCTGCCCATCCCCACCGGCATGCGCTTGGTAGGTATCCACAGCGGCGTTCGCCACAGCATCGGCGGCGGACAATACGGCTTGATCCGCTGCGCCGCTTTCATGGCTCACCGAATGATCCTGGAAAAAATGCGCGAATTCGGCCGCGCCGCCGGCCGCACCCTGGCCGCCGATCCACTCAACGGCTACCTAGCCAATCTCGATCACGACGATTACAAAAAATTCTTCCGCTCCTATCTTCCCGAATCAATCAAAGGCGGCGAATTTTTACTCCGCTTCGGCAGCACCATCGACACCGCCACCACCGTCAAGCCCGACATGTTTTATCCCGTTTGCTCCGCCGCCGATCATCACGTCCTGGAAGCGATGCGTGTGCGGCACTTCATCGAATTCTTCGAGCAAGCCGCCGCCATGGATTCCGCCGATCCGCAACGTGGATTGGTTCTCGATAAGGCCGGCCATCTCATGTACGGCTCGCACTATTCATATAGTAATGATGCCGGGCTCGGGGCACCGGAATGCGATCTGCTGGTAAATTTGGTTCGCGCCCGAGAAAAAAAGGACCTCTACGGCGCGAAAATTACCGGCGGCGGCAGCGGCGGAACCGTCGCCGTGCTCTGCGAAATCGGCGCAAAACCCGACGCCGCCATCGCCGAAATCATTCAGGTTTACCAATCACAAACCGGCAAACCCGCCGAATTATTCGACCGCAGCGGGCCGGGAGCGTGGGAGACGGGCACGGCTTTTGTCCGAGGCGACGCGCCGTGATTAGTTGTGGACCTTGGTTGCTGGTTGAGAGGCGGATTGCGGGCAGCCCTTTTTTAGGCGCGCCAAATCATCCAATCCCGTTTGGATACATTTGAGCCTCAGCTTTTCATCAAAAGGGACTTTTTTTGACTGCAGATAATCAATCCAGCTCTTGATGTCGGGAATCGCGCTGTAGACACCCATATCTGCAAGGTAAGTCGCCGCATACCGCGGAATGAAGCCGTCTCCAATCAGTGTTTTGTCTCGTTCGTGAAGGCAGGCCATCAAAACATCAATGGCCTGTTTCCGATCACGAAGATACGGCAGGATGGCCATGACGCGCACTCGAATTCCATAATCCGGATCGTGCAATACTTCGTCGATAACCCATTGAGCATCGGCGGGCGAAGGCTGCGAGGCCGGAGCACTCTCGAGAAGCGCATCCCTCCGACGAACCTTCTCGTATCCTGGTGGATCCGGCGGTGGGACGAAAGCCGGAATCGGCGGAGGTTCAGGAATTATCGAATGCTTGTAGATGAGTGCACCCGCTGTCGTAACGAACACGGCGAGTACGAGCATCGCCATCGCAATTCGAGACCGCGTTGCAAATTTTCGCTTGGGCTGGGGATTGGAAATGTCGGTTCCGCATTCCGGACAACGTTCGCTGCTGGCGCGAAGATCATAGCCACATTTGCGGCAAGTTCCCGGCTTGTGTTGGCGCCATCGCCGCAAGAGCCGTCTTGCCCCGATGCAAAGCAGTGCCAGCGAGGCGATGGCCACCGGCACCCAACAGGGAACCAAAACGATCCATGCTGACTCCGCGCCGTGATGCCAATAGAACCACGCTCCACCAAGAAATTGAATAGCGTTCCTCGGGTTTCGGTAGTTGCCATCAATGTTGATTTCCGGGAATCGCCCATTTCCGGTCTTGCCGGAATGAAAGTCGTCCACTTGAACCAGTGCCGGAAACGACGGAATAGACCAACGTGATAAACTTAATTGACCTTGGCCCAAAGCAACCACTTTGATTGCCTGGCTGCCGTCCCATTCGAAGGACAGTAGATTGACATAGCTAATCAACCAAAACCCTATGAAAAGAAGGAAAGCCAGCACGCCAAGAATGATTGCGGTTGCTTTAACCGGGTGCGCGGCAAATCCCCGTCTTCTTGGAGATTCTTCGGGTGAGTGCGTCGCATCTTTCATGGGAATGGTGGGCTTTCCACTATTGGAGCATGTTCCTTGATTTTTTCCATGTCTGTACGTCCGATAAGCTATCCCGCGCTCTACTTCAGCAGCATCGATCGCCGGTCGATAAAACGTGTTGAGGTGAAGCGATGAAACCGGAAGAGTCAGCAATATCGGCTCAGAATGCACAGAACACCGCCAACTCGGCGCCAGCCGCTGAAAACGGCGAGAAGCGCCAGTTCGTGCAGGGAGAGGATCGGCGTAAAAGCCGGGTCGATCGCCGCGCGGGTATGGATCGCCGACAGATGAGCATTGCGGATTCCGGCTACACCGGCCCCGATCGCCGCATGGCCGAGCGCCGCATCGACACCGGCTTGGAACGCCGCCGCGGCCCCGGTCGCCGCCTTGCGGATGATCGCCGCGAGGCCGAAGAGGGCGAAATGAACCTCGAGCAATTTGAGTTCATCATGGCCATCGAAACGTACAAGAAAGTGAACAAACGCCTTTACCCCACCTGGACGGAAATCCTGGAAATTGTCCGCCAACTCGGCTACCGCAAGGTACTGCCGCGCAACATTCATCTGGAGAATTGTCCGGAAGGGCCGATCTCGAAAGTGGCGTAACTGAAACCAGAAATCTTACGAATACTCAGGAGCCCCGCATGAATATGCGGGGTTTCTTTTTGCAACCAATTAGTTCGTTTGATATTGAAAACTCAAGCCGCAATCGCCGGCGGTACCGCGACAACTTTCACCCGATTCAGCCCATTCATCGCGGCGACTTTGTACGCCTCGGCGAGCGTCGGATAGTTGAAGACCGATTCCACGAAATAATCGATGGGCAATCCGGCGGCCATGATGGCCTGGCCGATGTGGACCAATTCCGTCGCGCCGGTGCCGATGACATGGACACCGAGTAGGCGGTGGCTCTCGGGATGGAAAAGAAGTTTAAGCAGGCCATAAGGATCGGCGATGAGCTGGCCTCGGGCGACTTCACGGTAGCGGGCGATGCCGACTTCGTACGGTACGCCGGCCGCGGTGAGCTGCTGCTCGTTTTGGCCGACCATGCTGATTTCCGGAATCGTGTAAATGCCAAAGGGGAACAGCGGCGGCACGGGATCGGCGATCTTGCCGAACATGTGATGCGCAGCCAGGCGGCCCTGTTCCATGCTGGTGGCGGCGAGGGCGGGGAAGCCGATCACGTCGCCGGCTGCATAAATGTGCGGCACTTCGGTTTGAAAAGCATCGTTCACTTTCAAACGGCCGCGGTTATCGGCGGTGAGACCGGCGTTGGGAAGATCGAGTTTTTCCGTGGCGCCCTGACGGCCGATGGCATATAGCAATGTCTGTGCAGTGATGCGTTTATTGCTGGCGAGGGTGGCCTCGACGTAATCTCCTTCGCAGCGGATGGCGGAGACCGATTCGCCGAGCTTCAGGCGAACGCCCATGTCGCGGATGCGGAATTGCAGCATCTCGGCGATTTCGTCATCGACGAATTCCAGCAGCCGAGGCCGCGTTTCCACGAGCGTGACCGTCACATCCACCGCGGCGAGCATGCAGGCATATTCCACGCCGATGACGCCGCCGCCGACGATGATCAGACTCGACGGCAGTTCCTTGAGATTCAGCAGCTCGGTGCTGTCGATGACGCGGCCGTCGCAAAACGGCACGTGCGGCGGCCGGGCCGGCTCGGTGCCGACGGCAATCAGCACATTTTTTGTCCGCAGGTCAACGCTTTGCTGATTCGGCCCATCCTGGCGAACAACACGGATCGTGTGCGGATCGAGAAAGAACGCGCTGCCCCAGATAATTTTGACGCCGTTGCGCGACATGTTGCCACGCAGCACATCCACTTCGCCGCGCACCACCTGTTGGCAGCGGTATAGCAAATCCGCCATGGTGATGTGTTCTTTGACGAAATAGCTGTCGCCGTAAAGAGCGCGTTCGCGCAAGCCGGTCAGGTGCAGGACGGCTTCGCGCATCGCCTTGGAGGGAATGGTGCCGGTATGAATGCACACGCCGCCGATTTGCGGATCGCGCTCGATGATGGCGACGCGCTTGCCAAGCTTGGCGGCGGCGAAGGCGGCTTTCTGACCGGCCGGGCCTGACCCGATAATCACAAGATCGTATTGCGGCTGATTCATGCGTTTTTCCAGAGAAGTATCGGTTGAATCGATCGCAAGGTTTGCAAATGACGCGCCGGTGGCCTTAACCGGCTGCCGATCGCTGCCGATACCCAAGTTAATGGGTGACGAAGATTTAACAGAAGAATCCGCGCCATCTCACGGCCGCCGATTTCTGCGCGGCCTGGTTTCCAGCGCGAAAATTTCCCGCGCGATCTGCCTTACCGTGGCCAATATCGCGGTGCTGGCGCTGATTTACCTTTTTTGCCGCCGTGCGCCATTGCTGATGCACTGGGAGGTTCAAGTTTCCATCGCCTATGCCATGCTTTTTTCCAGCGGGTTTGTAGCCGTGCATCAATGGATTTATTGGGCCAAGCCGACGCGGCGATTATTGGAACTGTTGCCGCTGGTGCGGCGCGGCCATGAGCCGATCGAAGGGCTGGGCAAAATCAGCGGTGGCTTGACCGATTTGGCGGAAGAAACGCAGCATCTCCTGCGAGAACTTCGCCGCCAAAAGGCGGAAGTGGCGCAACTGGAATTGGAGCTTAGCCAGCGCGTCGCCAGTCGAACCGACGCCCTGGAGCGCTCGCTCGGAGTGATGAAGCAACATGCTTCCCGGGATGCGCTCACCGGCTTGCTGAATCGGCGTGTGCTGGATGAAACGCTGCCCACGATGATGGAGCGATGCCGGGCGGAGAATCTACCGTTGTCGCTCATGATGATCGACGTGGATAATTTCAAGCCGCTGAACGACACGCTGGGCCACGCCGCCGGCGATGATTTGCTGCGATCGTTGGGGCAGTTGTTTCGTTCCACGCTGCTGGATGGAGATGCGGCGTTTCGCTACGGCGGCGATGAGTTTGTCCTGCTGCTACCGGCCACGAGTCAAGAAGAGGCCAAGTCGCGAGCCCATCAATTAGCGAAATTGGTGGAAGCGATGACCATCACACTAGCGGTAGCCAGACCGCCGCAATTGTCGATTGGTTTGCTATCAATGGCAGACGCGCCGGATAGCGACGCGGAATCATTTCTCCGCGCCGCCGATCGTCTGCTGTATCGCATCAAAGCTGCCCGTCGAAGCCGGCGCGCTTCGGATATCATCCTCAAGGCCGCCGCGGGCTGATCGATTCCCCCAAACACCCCCCGCCGCGTCGGCTGCGTCGCCAAGTGAAAGTTCCTCAGCGGTCACTCGCGCTGCAGGACCGACGCGGCTTTCTCTCCCCTCATCCGAACGTTACGCACCGTCCTCTAGTTACAGCCACTGCCCTGAACAGGTCCATGAGGCCATCCGCAATATCGCCATCAAGGTTTGGGGCGAGAAATAGCCGATAACAGGCAGCGCGTGGTCAATTACACGATCCACTCCAAGATCGCCGGCGTGTCCTTCAATAATGACGATGGCTCATCCAGACAGCAAATCATCCAAACGTTCTGCAACGCGGGCGATGAGCTCACGCTGAAACGCGAACCGAACAATCCGTATGGCCGTGGCAACGCAATCGCCGTTCACCTCTCGACTGGGCCGCAGCTCGGCTACATCGAACATGGCCTGTCGCGGGATTTGGCTCCCAAGATCGATGCCGGCACTAGACTGCGCGTGACCATCGCCGCCGTGACCGCAGCGGATAAATCGACTCTCGGCGTTGACATCGCAATTGAAGTGGTCATGTCTCGATATCGTGTCACCGGTGCTGACAAAAAGACTGGCGTCGACAAGGTTATCACGGTGATTGATGAGTCGCCGAAAGAAGCTGAAAAACAGGCTTGGAAACAGGGGATGTTTGTTTCGGATGTTACGGACATCGGGCCAGCGTCAATGTAATCACGCCACACCGACCGCCCTGCATAGCATTGTTTAGACAAATCATTTACTTTACAGTGTCAGCGGAGGAATTCCGTGAAGGTTTCCAATGCCAAACGCTCGCCACCGCCGCCGGTTCGTAAGACCGTGCCGGAGAAAAATAGCTCAATCAAGCTGCGCGCCATTCGCAGTATCTTCCGGCTTGTCGGCGAAGTGCGCGAATTGGGAGCCGACGCGGCACAATGGCGTCCGCATCTGGTCAAGGAACTTCGCCGGCTGTTGGGCGCGGAAGTGGTGACCAGCTCCGAAGTGCATCTTCGCCGGCAGCGCGATGGAACCGTCACGCTTCTGGACGCCGGGTGGGGAAGCGACGGCAGCGACATGATCTGGGCGATTCGCACGGAACAGCGACCCGCGCAGCCGGAGACATTTTTGCTCTCGCTGGGGCAATTGGCGGAAGCGACGGCAGCGGATCACAGCGATGCCGGCATCCCGGTCAAGCCGTTGCAGCCGCTGTATGCGGGGCGAAGTTTCATCCTATCGCAATATCCCCTGGCGGACATCTGGGCCGTGGACCAGTTGGGCATCCACCGTGCGGCGGACCGCGATCCGTTTACGCCCAGCGAGCATCGCCTGGTTCGATTGTTCCACGTGGAACTTGGCCGATTGTGGAAACGGGATATTCTCCGTCAAGCGCGTGATCCGGAGTCAAAATTGCCGCCTCGTCTCAAGCAGACGCTTGATGCACTGGTCGCCGGCCACAGCGAAAAAGAAATCGCGGCCAAGTTAACTCTGAGCCATCACACCATTCACAATTACGTGAAGGCCCTGCATCATCGGTTTGAAGTTTTCAGCCGGGGTGAATTGCTGGCAAGGGTGAGCCAACAGCGGCAGCACGGTGATTTCACGCCGAAGATGAGCATTCCGCCCCAGGCATAACCGCAGGATGGCCAGCCATTACCCGCCGCTTCCCCGCAGCGGAGCGGCTGCCGCTCCACCCAGCAATGGCAACTGCACTTTGACGCTGCGGTCGGCATCATCATCGATTCCCGGAGCGGCTCCGATGAATTGCTTGTCGATCTGTTTCACATTGCGAATCGGCGGATGTGCCACCGGCTGTAAATCCGGCGAATCCGGCCCATCATGCAGCCGCAGCACGTTGTAATACTGATCCCGCTGCGCCGGAATCCAGCCGGCATCCCGGATCAATCGGCAAATTTCGTGCTCCTGGAGCCGATACGTCGTGCCGGCCGCGCTGACAACATTTTCCTCCATCATCACGCTGCCCATGTCGTTGGCTCCGAAGAACATCGCAAGCTGCCCGATCTTCGGCCCCATCGTCACCCAACTGCTTTGCAGCGACGGAATGTTGTCGAAATAAAGCCGAGCCAGAGCCAGCATGCGCAGATATTCCTCCGCGCCGGCCATGCGAACGACCCGGCCACGCAGAACATCTTCGTTCGTCGAATCATCGAACGGACCATAGGTTGCTTCGTCCCATTCCTTAGCACGACCGAGAGGTGTGTTTTCACGTTGGAAGGGCCAGTGGATAAAGGCGGTGTAGGAACCGGTGTCGCCTCCATTCAAAGTAAATTTTCCGGATTTGGCCCAGATTCCTGGAAGCTTCTTGTTTACCCGACTGGCGACAGTCGCAACGTCGCCGAGCGCCTTCGCCTTACCCGCACCCCGATCCTCAACGCTGAATTTCCTCGCTTCCCTTACAGCCAGAGCATAATCCTGCATATCCCGCAGCGCTGCCATGTGCTCGATGCGTTCGCGGATAAATTCGATATGGCCGATCAGCATCGTGCAGGAAGTGTTTAATCCTTCCTCATGTGCCACCCGCATCACCCGCAGCCAATCATCGCCGGTGCATTTCCCGATGCCGATGCGGCGACGGACACGCGGTGCAAAAATTTCACCGCCCCCGCCGGGAATTGTGTCGAGCCCAGCGGCGTGCAGGCGGCGGATGATGTCGCGCACATCCATGCCGAAGAATCGCTCGAATTCCACAAACTCCGGCGGCGAAAATGCGTGGATATGCACCGTCGGAAAATTTGATTTGATGTAACGCAGCAATCCCTCGTACCACTCCAGCGGCAGTCGATCGTTCATGCCGCCTTGCATGAGAATCTGCGTGCCGTGGATGGCGACCAGTTCCCGAATTTTTTCGCCGATTTTTTCGTAACTCAGCGTGTAACTGTCCTGATCCTCGTGGTCCCGGCGAAAGGCGCAGAACGTACACTTGGCCGTACAGACGTTGGTGTAATTAATGTTGCGATCGATCACATAGGTGCGGTACGGCTCCGGATGCATTCGCTGGGCCGTGGCGTGCGCCCATTGCCCAAGATCATGCAGCGAGGCATGGTGGTAAAGCTCCAGCGCTTGCTCCTCGCTGAGCCGTGCTTTCCCGGCGATCACTGCTTCAATATTGAACGATAATTTGCTCATGGCTTGTCGGTAGTTTAGAGGCATATCTTCGTGCTGCCAAACACTCCCGCCGATTTCGCCGGATTTGAACGCAAAATTTGGCATCATCTCGGCGGCTCGTTACGCTAGGTCACCCATCTACGTGAATCAGGCGGATTTTCGGTTGGAGGATCAATATGAGTTTCATTTTGGCGCTCGATCAAGGCACCACCAGCTCTCGGGCGATCGTTTTCAATCATCAAGGTCAGATCGTTGCCGCGGCTCAGAAGGAGTTTCGGCAGATTTTTCCGCAGGCGGGATGGGTCGAGCATGATCCGAACGAAATCTGGACCACGCAGCGCGATGTGGCGATGGAAGCGGTGAAGAAAGCCAAGCTGGCGGCCGGCGATATCAAAGCGATCGGCATCACCAATCAGCGTGAAACCACTGTGCTCTGGGACCGCAAAACCGGCGAGCCGATTCACAACGCCATCGTGTGGCAGGACCGCCGCACTTCGGATTTTTGTGATCAACTGAAGCGTGACGGCCATGCGGCGGATATTCAAAAGAAAACTGGCCTGGTGATCGACGCCTATTTCTCCAGCAGCAAATTGCGTTGGCTGCTGGATCATGTTCCGAGCGCCCGGCAGTGGGCGGTCAAGGGAGAATTGGCGTTCGGCACTGTTGATTCATGGCTGCTGTGGAAACTCACCAACGGCGCGGTGCATGTGACCGACGCCAGCAATGCTTCCCGAACGATGCTTTACAATCTGCACACCGGCGATTGGGACCCATCGCTGTTGGATTTGCTGCAGGTTCCGCGCCAGGTGTTGCCAACGGTGAAATCATCGAGCGAAGTGTACGGTCAGAGCACACCCGATCTGCTGGGTAAGGCGGTTCCGATTGCGGGAATCGCCGGCGACCAACAAGCCGCCTTATTTGGCCAAACCTGTTTCGCCCGCGGCTTGGCGAAGAACACTTACGGCACCGGCTGCTTCATGCTGATGAACGTCGGGCCTGAAGCGGTGGAGTCGAAACACAAATTACTTACGACCGTCGCCTGGCAGCGCGATGGCAAACGGGATTACGCCTTGGAAGGCAGCGTATTCATCGGCGGCGCAGTGGTGCAGTGGCTGCGCGATGGTCTGAAAATCGTCAAAAACGCCACAGATATCGAAGCCCTGGCGGCGACGGTGCCGGATGCAGGCGGCGTGTACATGGTTCCCGCTTTCGCCGGCCTTGGCGCGCCGCATTGGGATCAATACGCCCGCGGCACCATCACCGGCATCACGCGCGGCACCACCACCGCCCATTTCGCACGGGCCGCATTGGAAAGCATTGCCTTCCAAGTGGCCGATGTGCTGGATGTCATGCGGCAGGATTCGGGCATCCAAGTGAAAGAACTCCGGGTCGACGGCGGCGCATCGGCCAACAATTTGCTGCTGCAATTTCAAGCCGATTTGCTACGTGTTCCAGTGGTGCGACCCAAGGTGACCGAAACCACGGCGCTAGGCGCGGCGTATCTGGCCGGTTTGGCCACCGGATATTGGAATAGCCCGCAGGATGTGCAGAGCAATTGGCAAGTCGATCGCATTTTTGAACCGAAGCTGGCGGAGGACGAAGTGAAACATCGCCGCAGCCGGTGGACTGAAGCGCTCAGCCGATCGAGAGATTGGGAAGAGCATTCCAAGGCACCGGTCAAACCATAAGCCGCAATGGATCGTCATCAATCATTGCAGCGTTTGATCGACCACCCACAGCCGTGGGATATGGCCATCATCGGCGGCGGGGCGACCGGTGTCGGCATCGCCGTGGACGCCGCTTCACGTGGCTATGCGGTGTGTCTGCTGGAACAAAGCGATTTCGGCAAAGGCACTTCCAGCCGCTCGACCAAGCTCGTTCACGGCGGCGTGCGCTATCTGCAGCAGGGGAACATTTCCCTGGTGATGGAAGCCCTCAAGGAACGCGGCATTCTCCGCAGCAACGCCCCGCATCTGGTTCACGATCTGGCGTTTGTCGTGCCCAACTATAGTTGGTGGGAAGCGCCGTTCTATGGCATCGGCATGAAGATTTACGATCTGTTGGCCGGCCGATATGGATTCAGCAAATCGCGGCTGCTCGATAAGGATGAAGTGCTTAGCCGCATTCCGACGCTGGATCAAGAGGGCCTGCGCGGCGGCGTGCTGTATCATGATGGGCAGTTCGATGATTCTCGATTGCTGATCAATCTGGCGCAAACCGCCGAGGAACAAGGCGCAACGCTGTCGAATTACATGGCCGTCACCGGATTGTCACACGATGCCGCCGGTTTGGTCGATGAGCTGAGTTTCACCGACACGGAAACGGGCCGGGATTATTCGCTCAAAGCCCGCTGCGTGATCAACGCCACCGGTGCTTTCAGCGATGCGGTGCGGGAAATGGATGAACCAGGCACGGCTCCGATGATTTCGCCGAGCCAGGGTGTGCATCTGGTGCTGGATCGTTCGTTCCTTCCGGGCGATGCGGCGATCATGGTGCCGCGCACCAGTGATGGGCGGGTGATGTTTGCGATTCCCTGGCATGGGCACACGCTGCTGGGCACGACCGATACGCCGATCACGCAAGTGTCGCTGGAACCCAAGGCAATGCCGCAGGAGATTCAATTCATTCTTCAAACTGCCAGCGAATATCTGGCCAAGCGGCCCACCCTGGCGGATGTGCGGAGCGTCTTCGTGGGGATTCGGCCACTCGTCAAGCCACAGGAAAACGCCAGCACGGCGGTGATTTCGCGGGAACACACGATTCACGTCGCTAAGAGCGGTTTGCTCACCATCGCCGGCGGCAAATGGACGACGTATCGCAAAATGGCCGAGGATTGCGTCGATCACGCGGCGACCCTGGCGGAACTGGCGGATCAACCTTGCGTGACCCGCACGCTGGCGGTGCACGGATCGCATGATCAGGCGGAACAATTCGGCGAACTGCGATATTACGGATCGGATGCCCCAGCAATTCAGCAGCTCATGGCCGAGCGGCCCGAATGGTCCCAGCAACTACATCCGGATTTGCCGATTTACGGGGCACAAGCGATCTGGGCGGCACGGCACGAGATGGCGCGAACGGTGGATGATGTATTGGCGCGCCGTACCCGCGCGTTATTCTTAAACGCCGCGGCAGCAATGGCGATGGCCCCGCAAGTGGCTAAGCTGTTGGCCACGGAACTCGGGCAATCCGCGGACTGGGTGGCGGCCCAGTGCGGCACATTTGAAAACATGGCGAGAAACTATCTCGCTCCAACAACTCTGGCGGAAGGAAACTCATGACCGGCGACATGCAAAGAGTCCTGGCCGAATTTTTAGGAACGGCCATTTTGATCATCCTCGGCAACGGCGTGGTGGCCAATGTTGTGCTCAACAAAACCAAGGGGCAAAACAGCGGCTGGATCGTGATTGCCTTCGGCTGGGGTATGGCGGTGTACGTGGCTGTATTCTGCACCGCGGCAATCAGCGGGGCGCATATCAATCCCGCCGTGACCATTGCCCTGCTCGCCGCCAACCGATTCAACGGCGGTTGGCCGATGGCAATGGAATACATCGCCGCACAGATGATCGGTGCGTGCGTTGGGGCAATCATCGTTTACTTTTTTTACCGCGATCATTTCAATGCAACTCCCGACGGCAGCGCCAAGCTCGCCTGTTTTTCCACGGGCCCGGCCATTCGCAACCTGGCCAATGCATTTTTCTGTGAAGTGGTCGGAACATTTTTGCTGGTGCTGCCGATTTTCCTGATGGCCCAAGAACACCTGATTGATGTGCACGGCAACAGCTTTACCTTCGGCCTGGGGGCGCTCGGCAATCTGCCCGTCGGCCTGTTGGTGCTGGCCATCGGTTTGTCACTGGGCGGCACAACCGGTTATGCGATCAATCCCGCCCGCGATCTGGGCCCGCGCATCGCCCATGCGATTTTGCCCATCCGCAATAAAGGCAGCAGCGATTGGGGTTACGCCTGGATTCCGGTAATCGCCCCGATCCTCGGCGGCTTATTCGCCGCCGCGGCAGCGTTGCCATTTAGGCCGCATTGATCATTCGGTCATTTTTTCGAATAGATGAAGCAAGCGGCCGTCATCATCCCGAACATGGCGAAGGTAATCGCGTAAACAATTAGAACCTGCGACCACCGCAGTGCAGTTCGGCGGCCTACGTAGGAATAAGTGTCAGTTGCGGCAATACGGTACGATCCAAGTGGAATCACAGGGATCAGCCACCACAGCCAAAGCGTTCGAATTACTGAATAGCAATGCGGACAACGGTCAGCAGCGCCGACAAAGAGTATTCCCACCAGCCCGTTGTGTGTATGCGTGCTGGGCGCTGGCTTGTCGCCGGTGGACGCTAAACATTCTGCACACAATCCAAGGGAAAATACGCCAGCCGCCGACTCAAGTGGCTGATTTCCCCAGATCGCATAATAAACCAGTGAGCCGATTCCAACGCTGATTAGTCCAAACACCGCAAACGCCAAAGCGGTGGCACGCGATCCCCGGTATTTGCGGCGGACCGCATCGACCATGAAAAAGACCGCCGCCGCTTCACCCCATAATGTCGGCAGCCCATCCATCCCACGGTCCAATACTGTCAGGTGCGATTTTTGCACCGGATAGGTATGCCTCTTCGGTTCGCTAAATTCCGCTGATAGGGACACTACGTGAAGCACGAGGACGAGCGACGAGATCGCCGCTCCAAGGCCAAAGAAATGCCTCCACACCCGTCACCTCTGGAATTGTTAGATAAGCTGCATCATTTAGCCCGCGCCGGCAGCATTGCGGTTTTTACTTTCAAGATGTTCGGCCGCTGGCGCAGTTTGCTTAGCAAATCCGGCGTGGCCGCGGCGTCGGTTTTGATGAGCATCAAAGCGTGGGCTTTGCCGGTCGCACCGTCGGTTTCGCGGCTGATGACCATGTCGGCGATGTTTACGTGGGCATCGCCGAACGTAGAGCCGACGAAACCGATCACGCCAGGTTGATCCTGATTGATGAGCAGGACCATCGGGCCTTCGGGGACCATGTCCATGGCGAATCCATCGATGCGCAAAACTCTGGGCAGGCCGTCGGCGTAAACGGTGCCGAGGATGCGGTGCGTTTCGCCATTGGGGCCGTCGACGCGCACGCCGACAATATCGCCGATCAAACCTGCAGGCGGCTGGGCTTCGGGAATGCTGACGAGTTCAATGCCACGGCTGCGGGCCAGGTGTTCGACGTTAATCAGATTGACGCTGCCCTCGCCGAGGTGCGGCTTGAGCAATTCGACGGTGGCCAGACGCAGAAGCGTCGGCATCAATTTTTGCGTCCGAGCGCCGCTGACACGCAGGGTGATGGTTTTGATTCCTTCTTCGCACAAGCCGGCGAGCAGCGCACCGATGCGGCGGGCCAGATCGGCAAATGGCGCTTCATCCTGCGGCAAATCGAGTTTCAATCCGCCGGCGTTCACGGCTCCGCGGATTTCGCCATTTTTCAGATAAGCCACGATCGCCTTGCACGCTTCCACCGACACGGCGGTTTGCGCTTCATCGGTCTGAGCGCCCAAGTGCGGCGTCAATACCACATTTTCACAACTAAACAGTGGATGGTCCTGCCGCGGCGGCTCTTTCTCGAACACATCGAGCGCGGCACCGGCGACTTTCTTGGCTTTCAAAGCGGCGGCCAGGGCGATTTCATCCACCACTTCACCACGGGCATCGTTGATAATCAGCAGATTCGGCTTGCACTTGTTCATCAGCCGCTGCTCATTCAGCAAATGCTTGGTTCCTTCACCGCCGGGGACGTGGAAGGTGATGACATCGAGTTGGCCTAGGAATTCATCGAAATCACGGATCATTTTGACGCGGCCCTCAAGAGCGGTCGGCGCGGTGAAAAATGGATCGTAGCCGAGCACGTTCATTTCCAGGGCCAGAGCGCGGGAAGCGACGGTTTGGCCGATGCGACCGAGGCCGACCACGCCGAGCGTTTTGCCGGCCAATTGCGTGCCCTGGTATTTCGCCTTTTCCCACTTGGGCTGAGCGGCTTTGACATGGGCATCGGCGGCGGGAATCTTGCGGGCCAGGCTCATCATCAGAGCCAATGCATGCTCCGCCGTGGAAAGCGTCGAAGCGGCGGCGGTGTTGAGCACCAAAATGCCTTTGCTGGTGGCGGTTTCGAGATGAATATTATCGACACCGACGCCGGCCCGGGCGATGGCTTTGAGCTTCCCCGGATTGGCCAGCACCTTGGCCGTCACCTTGGCGTTGGAGCGGACGATCATGGCGTCATACTTGCCCGCCTCCGCCGCCAGCTCGTCTTCCTTCAGGCCGATTTTTTCGTCATAGGCGTAGCCGGATTCCTTGAGATAATCCAAACCCTCTTTCGCCAACTTGTCCGCCACGAGAATCTTCATTGCATGGTCCTTTTATTAAGCCGTTTCCCCGGCGACTTGCCGGAGAGTGGAAAGCGGGACATCGTATGACACCGGGCCGGGGGCGGCAAGCGATGGTAAAATCCAGCCAGGCGGCATTTAGGGAAATCTTCCGAAAAACCTTGCGTCCATATCGTCTTACGGATGAAACCCATGGGCGAACACGATCGGCTGGCGCAGTTGGTCATGCAGCGGCTGGCGGCGTTGACGCTGTTTGCCCGGCAATGGCTCGACGCTGCATCGGCTGAGGATGTGGTGCAGGAGACGCTGACCACGCTGCTGATGCAACGGAAATCGCCGGATGATCCGGTGGCCTGGATGTTTCGGGCGGTGCGGAATGCGGCGATCGATCATTGCCGCACTTCAGCCAATCGCCGGCGTCGGGAGCAGTCGGTCGCCGAAGCGCGCGGCGAATGGTTCGAACCACGGATCGATGTCGCCATCGACGCCCGATCCGCGGAGCAGGCATTGAAGCAGCTCGATCCTACCGATCGCCAGATCATCGTGCTGCGTATTTGGGGTGATCTCGGTTTGGCGGCGATCGCCCGGATTATGGAGATGGGCACCACCACTGTTCATGAACGTTATTCGGCTGCGCTGGAAAAATTGCGCACCGCGCTGGAGAAGCCATGCAGGAAAACGACGCCGTAAATCGTGAACTTGAAGACGCCCTGCGGAATCTGTCGCCGAAAACGGCGAAGGTCGATCCGATCGCCGCGGCGTTTGCGGCGGGGCAGCGATCGACATTGCGGAAACTGCGTGTGTGGCATTCAGCGGTCGCCGCCATGCTATTGGTGAATCTCGGCCTATGGTGCTGGCCGAGCTTACATAACGGAGTGCCGCTCGTGCCCGCGCTGGATACTTCCAGAAATAGGACCATCGGGGTACTGAGCGGGCCATCGCCACTTATGACAAGTACGTCGTTGAGTGTTCCGGTAATGCTTCCCGATTCTGAAAGGCCACCGTTGTCGGATCAAAGCCTGGCTGCACTTGAAAGGACTGTTCTTGAACGGGGCGTTGATGCATTGCCGGTTGCGCATGTTCCCACTCAACGTCCGGTGAATTTAGACAAACTGTAACAATCCACCATTAACCGAGGTTCCGATGAAACGATTGATTCTCACAACCTTGCTGGCTCTCTGTGCGTGTCCACATTTGGTTGCGCAAGAGCGGAGCGATAAGAAAAGTTTCGAAATCACTCCGGCCGCGCCGCCGGTGCCGGCGCTGAAGTATCAGTTGCTGTTTGACAATTATGTGGCGCGGCGGCCGGGAAACGCGGCAATCTTTTATTTCCGCGTGATGCTGCTGCAGAACGAGGAAGTGAACAATAAGGTCGACGCAATATTGCAGGCTTTCGCAAAAGGGGATGCTAAGGCACTGGATCAGGCCGATCCCTACATCAATCGTCAAGGCATTCTCGATGAATTGGACCTCGCCGCTCGTTGCAGCGACTGCGACTGGCAGGATCCGCTGCACGAGTTTGGATACAAGACGCTGCTGCCGCAACTGCACTTCCTGCGCGATTTAGGCTGGTGGCTCAAATTGCGCGGGCTGCGGGAAGCGCTCACCGGCAAACCGGATGAGGCACTCTCGACGGCGCGGCTTGGTTATGAAATGAGCCGCAAAACCGCGGCAAGCCCCACCCTCATTTCCGGTCTGGTTGCGATGCACATTGTGATCAGCATGGACGATGTGCTTGCGGCGGTGATGGATTCGCCGCAATCACCGAATCTATATTGGGCTTTACGTCAGTTCCCGTCACAGCGCCCGATCCTCCAAAGCGATACGGCAATGGAACGGCTCAGCGCCGCTTTCGCAATGCCCTCCTTGAAAAACGTGTTGGATGGACAGGAAATCAGCCCGTCCGCCTGGAATGAAACTTTCAAGACGATCAAGGACATCATTGACCTTAACCACCCTGCAACCATACCCGTCAAAGGTTCGACCGCCGCAACACAGCAAGGCATTCGTGTCGATCCAGTCCGCGATTCAAGCCCAGAGATGCTGCAGCAAGCGCAGGGGCAGTACACTATGAAGCACCGGGACTTGGGCAGCGTCGATCCGGCGCAAGCCCAGGTCGATTCCACCCAGGCGTTGGGCGAATTCTATTTCCTCAACTTCACAATCCAGTATGACGAGCTCTACAAGCTGACTGGTCTACCTTATCCGCAATTACTTCCTCGGGCTAAAGAGTTTGAATCGATTCGTTGGCCCCGGCTGAAATCGGAGCAGCCGGCCAACATCTTCTTCAAAACAGATCCTGCCGTCTTCAAAGTCGCACAGCGGTTTGCGTACGTGGACCGGCAGATCGCCGCGCTCGCCACGGTGCAGGCAATCAGCGCCTACGCCGCCGGGCATGGTAATCAGTTCCCGGCAAAACTGTCGGACATCATCGACACGCCCGCCCCGGAGAATCCTGAAACTGGGTTGCCGTTTGAGTACAAAATCGACGGCGATCATGCGGTGCTGGCGGATTCGACTTCCGAGGAGCCGCTGGAATACACGATTAAAATCCGCAAGTGAATATCAGACAATGATTTTGTCCCGCATGCCGCCGTAGGCGAAAGTGCGAACCATTTCCGACGCGAAAAAATCGTGCGGAAAACCCATGGGAATCGCACTGGCTTCATCAAGCCGACGGATTTGGTCGGTGTCGAGTTTGATGTCGAGAGCAGCCAGATTGTCATGAAGCTGATTGAGCTTGCGGGTGCCGATGATGGGGATAATCGGTTGAGAACGATGCAGGAGCCAGGCCAGGGATACTTGGGAAGCAGTGCGGCCGATTTGGTGGGCAATCTGATTCACGGCGGCGACGATTTTGTCGGCACGGTCGCCGGTAGCCTGCACGTTCTTCATCATGTCGTTGTTGAAACGAGCATCTTTGGCTTGCGAACCGCCGTGATATTTGCCGGAGAGAACACCGCCGGCTAAGGGGGACCAGGCGGTAATTCCTAAGCCCAGGGCGTTGGCCATCGGAATTAATTCCCGTTCGACGGTGCGTTCGATCAGGCTGTACGCAATTTGCAGTGCGACAAACCGTGTCCAGCCGCGCAGCTCGGCGAGAGTGTTTGCTTGTGCGATCCACCAAGCTGGGGCATCGGATACGCCGGCATAGAGAATTTTGCCGGCTCGGACCAGATCGTCAAAGCCGCGCATCACCTCGTCGACGGGCGTGATTTGATCCCAAATGTGCAGCCAATAGAGGTCGATATAATCGGTGCCGAGGCGCTGGAGGCTGGCCTCGATCGACTGGACCATGTTCTTGCGATGGTTGCCGCCGGCGTTGGCGTCCTTGCCGGGAGCCGAATTAGTGTACTTGGTCGCCAGCACCACTTCCGGGCGGTGCGGCTTGATAAATTCGCCGACGAATTTCTCACTGGTGCCCATCGTGTAAAGGTTGGCAGTATCGATAAAATTTCCGCCGGCCTCCCGGTAGGCATCGTAGATGCGGTGTGCTTCGTCCTTGGAGGAACCCCATCCCCAATCTTCGCCGAAGGTCATGGCGCCAAGGCAGATTTCCGAAACGCGAAGGCCACTGCGGCCGAGAAGACGATAACGCATGGAACACCTCGCTGGATAGATTTTTATGCACGCATTTTTGGCATAACTACTATGCCCCCGCCGCGCGGATTTATATAAATCCGCCGACTTCAAAGTCAAATCAGCCTATGCTTATAAAACTTAATTGCATCGCCGGCCGTATTAAAGGTAAAATGCGGCTGGGGTTTTGTGTGAAGGCCTATGGACTTTTGACAGCCAGGACGTTCCACCATGACGACTATCAATCCCGCGAGCGGCGATCTTAAGATACATCCCCACGATAGCGGCGAGCTGCAACCACCTTCCCGGCCTGAGATTAAGGTCGAGGAACGCCGGCTGAAGCTGGATGATTTCTGCCGCACCTGCATCAAAATCAACGGCTCGGACATTCACCTGCAGGCCACCAGTGTGCCCATGATTCGGGTGGACGGCAAGGGGCGATTTCTGGATGCGCCGGCCGTCAGCGAAGGTGCGATGAAGGAGTACGTCGATCAGGTGATCAACAAGCAGGCGGAGCCGGCGGAGAAGCGGCACATCCTGGAAAGCAAGGGCTCGGTCGACGTGGCCTATCCACTGCCGGGGCTGGCTCGGTTTCGTACCAGCATTTTCCATAGCCGAGAGCGATTGGCCCTGGTGATGCGGCGAATCGTGACCAAGATTCCCAATTTCGAGGAATTGAATCTACCGCCGCAGATTGAGAAATTGTCCGATCACAACCGCGGCATTGTTATCGTCTCCGGCACTACCGGCTCCGGCAAATCCACCACGCTGGCCGCTGTCATCGGCAAAATCAACCGCACCCGCTCCGAGCGAATTTTGACCGTCGAAGATCCAATCGAATATCAACACGAGAACGTCAAGTCGCTGGTGAGCCAGGTGGAAGTGGGGGCGGATTCCGAAAGCTATGAATATGCTCTGCGCGCGATGATGCGTCAGGACCCGGATACGATTTTGATCGGCGAAATTCGTGACAGTTTTTCGTTGACCACAGCCCTTCGCGCCGCCGACACGGGGCACCTGGTCTTTACCACGGTCCATGCCACCAACGCCCCGATGACCATCGGCCGCATGACGTCGTTATTTCAGCCCGAACAGCGCGAGCTTCAGCAGGAACAGTTGGCCATGAATTTGAACGCCATTGTCTGTCAGCGGCTTGCCAAGCGGCGTGACGGCGCGGGCCGTATTCCCGTCAACGAAATCATGATAGCCACCCCGCTGGTCCGCAAATACATCCTCGACGGCGAGTTCGACAAACTCAAAGGATGCGTCGGCAACCGCGAATCGGGCAGCCAAAGTTTCGACCAGCATCTGACGGAGCTGTTCCAGAAGCAGATTATTGACGTGAATGAAGCCAAGCGATTGGCGAGCAACGTGGATGCGCTGACGTTGGCTTTGCGCGGGATTAGTAATAGTGATACGAAATTGCGGTAAGGCCTGCGTTAACCCACCGCTTGTCCATTAAATCGGCGCACTCGATCGTCGGACCATCCGTTTGTTCTCGGCGTGCCGCATCCTTCACAAAGGTTCAATGCCGCATCGGCGATGCCTCGCGCTGAGCCGCTCTTTTGAAGGCCAGAAACACACGACCGCATTTGCTGAAGTTTATCCGGCTGGCGGAGGAGTGCCGCTGCGGCTTGGCCCGCGGCGAAGGGATCGGTGTGGCCAATCGCTGCATTGGCTTGCATCAGAATGTCGGCGTTACGCTGCTCCTGGCCGGGAATCGGTTTCATCAGCACCATTGGCAAGCCCCGGGCGATGGCCTCGGTGCTGGTCATGCCGCCGGGTTTGCCGACCAGCAGATCGGCGGCGGCCATCAGCTCGTGCATCTTGGTGGTCACCCCAAGAATCCGGCAGCGCGGAGAATTTCCAAAGCGATGCAGCAACCGAGTTCGCAGCGTTTGATTGTGGCCGCACACCACTACGGCGTAATGCTCCCCTTCGCTGGCTAGCGCGCCTTCCAGGGCGTGTTCCAAACCACCCAATCCCAAGCCGCCGCCGGTGAGCAGAAGAATCGGAACGTTCGGAAGCTGCTGGCGGAAACGTGCCTCTGCTTGCGACATCGCAATATCAAAGCGGGCATCCACGGGAATGCCGGTCACAACGATCTTGTGTGCATCGATGCCATTGCGGAGCATTTCATCCGCCGCCGCATCCGAAGCGACGAAATTTAAGTCCGCCTGCGAAACACGCCAGACCGCATGGGGATGATGATCGGTCACGACGACAGCAAGCTTCGCCCGCAGGTGTCCGCGTTGCCGTAACCTGGAAAGCACGCGCGCACAAAGAAAATGCGTGCAGATGATCAGATCGGCTTGGACGATCTCATCGCCGTCGCAAAAGCTGCGTAATGCGAAAACCTCGATCAGCGAAACCACTCCGCGGTAGGCGGGCGTTCCGAAAACATCCATGCGATCATAGAGCCAGCCGTTGAGCCGCGGGGCATGTTTGACGGCGGCGAGATAGGTGTCTCGATACAGGTGGTTAAACCAGCGTGGAGCACACGACAGTGCTTCGACGATCACCGGTCGCAAATCTGGTCGCAGGCCGCGCAGGGCCAGTAGAATCGCCGTTGCCGCACGGGCATGACCACAGCCTACATCAGCCGTGCATAACACCACGCGCGGTTGATTCTCTGGGGTGCGCATCCGTGCGCCACGGCTCAAAGGGATAGCTCCAATGCGACTTCAGAATCCAACTCCACCGTGTCCTGTTGCAGCCGTTTGATCTCGACGGCAGCTTGGTTCAACAATTGTTCCACATCGATGATTTCCAGCCGGCCGTCTGCGTGCTCGACCAGTGCGGTGGCGCGCTCGATCCAGTCGCCACAGTTAGCGTACAAGCCGGTTCCGCTGGGGCATTGTGCCATACGCAGCTCCGGCTGATGGATATGGCCGCAGATCACGCCGTCCTGCCCGTGCCGCAGTGCCTCGGTCAAAAGGGCCTGTTCAAAATTGGATATAAAGGTGCAGGCGCTTTTGACGCGCAATTTGATCGATTGGGAAAAGCTCCATCGCTTCATGCCAAACAAGCCGCGAATGGCATTCACCATTCGATTCAGGCCGATCAGCCGGTCGTACGCCCAGGTGCCCAATATGGAAAGAATCGGCGTGTGCTGGATCACCAGGTCATATTCATCACCATGCGTAACGAGCAGAAGTCTTCCGTCGGCGGTGCGGTGGGCTGCTCGCTTGGCAATCTTCACCCCGCCCAGATCGAGCCCCGCATATTCCCGCAGCGCATCGTCATGATTGCCTGGAATATAGGTGACAACCGTTCCGTGCTTGGCCAGCTTCAGCAGCCGTCGCACGACCTGATTGTGCATAGCCGGCCAGCGCCAGCGCGATCGCAACGCCAGCAAGTCGATGATGTCACCGACAAGGTACAGCCGCTCGCAACGCAAATGCTTAAGGAATGCGGAAAGCTCTTCAGCTCTGACCCCCGCGAAGCCCAAATGCGTGTCACTTAAGAAAACCGTACGATAAGTAAACTTCATCGACCCCTGCGGTACGTCCATATACATCACATCCTCCTTGCGACACATCGGAGTAGCATCCTTGCCACCCGCGATGCAGAGTCACAGATCAATTCGGCCAGTCAAGGAGATGCCAGCAGCTAAATCGGCGTCTTAGCAAAGGCTTTGCATTGGCTGAACCGCAACTTATTGTCCGGTCAATTGCTCGTTGGTAGCATTCGGTTTGGCGTGGCCGCCACAGAAAGTCGTTTGTTATGCCGCCAACCGGAATCAACATGCATCGGGAAAGGGTGATCGACGGCCCGCTGCCGCCTGACGCCTTTCTGGCGGCCAACATGGAACCGCGTCTGGTCACCGCGCCGGAGCTCGTGGTGGTTTTGCGCGAATTGATCGCGCGTGAGCCGTTGTTCCACCGACCCGAATTCGGGATCACGCGCCGCGACTTCGAGCGGATGACGGCGCCGGAGTTCTGGGAGGTAGGCGCGTCGGGCAGACGGTATAGCCGCCAGTTTTGTCTGGACATGCTCGAAAGGCGCTATGAACATCCGACGGAGGAAGTCTGGGAGATTGGAGACTTCCACTGCCAACAAATCGCCGTCGACAATTACCTGCTCACCTACACGCTGGCTCAGGGAGAACGAGTGACCCGTCGGGCCACAATCTGGCGGCGTACTGCTGAAGGATGGCAACTGGTCTACCACCAGGGCACACCCGTTGAGCCCAGCCCCGAGCTGTGAGCTAACCCTCGCAGGTCAGCAATCCGGCGGCATAACCAAGCATCAAATTCAAACTGACCCGCTGCCCAGTGGCTGGCGTTTACCGGTGGGGTTGGTGGCGATGGTTTGATACTCCGGCGCGGGTACAATTGGGCCATATGAGCAGCCGGCTGATTGAGTTCGTCGAACACCTCCCCCGTGACAAAAAGATCGTGCTGATCGGCGATTTGATGCTCGATCGGTCCATTTACGGCAACGCGGAACGGCTCAGCCCCGAAGCGCCGGTGCCAGTGCTGCATTTCAAGCAGGAACGAAGCGCCGTCGGCGGAGCGGGAAATGTGGCGGCGGATTTGTCGGTGTTGGGGGCGCAGGTACGGGTGGTCGGCATTGTTGGAAATGATGAGCCGGGCCGGCATATCCGCAAACTGCTCGGTGAATATGGGTGCGAAACTGACTGGCTCGTGGAGGATCTGACGCGGCCGACCATCAGCAAAGTGCGGCTGGTTGGTTTAGCGCAGCATCGCCATCCGCAGCAGATGATGCGGCTTGATTACGAAGACGCCTCAGACATCGACGGCGCGATCGCATCCAAAATCATCGAACGGCTTACGGCAGCGCTGGATGGAGCCGATGCCTTGTGCATCGAGGATTACAACAAGGGGCTGCTGACGGCGGATATTTGCCGGCGGGCGATTGTGCTGGCGGGAGCGCGAAACATTCCCATTTTTGTCGATCCGGCGGCCATCACCGATTACACCAAATACATCGGGGCCACCGCCATCACGCCCAATGCAACGGAGACGGAAAAGGCCACCGGCCTGCCCGTGCGATCGCCCAATGATTACCAGGCGGCGGCGGAGCGATTGCTTGGCCAACTCAACTTGGAAGCCTGCGTCCTGACGCTGGATAAGAGCGGGGCATATCTGGCCACAAAGGATGGCCAGCGAACCTGGCTCAAGACCAGGGAGCGAACTGTTTACGATGTCACCGGCGCCGGCGACATGGTGCTGGCGATGGTGGTGGTAGCGCGAACGGCCGGGGCTCCATGGGCGGATTGCGTGACGCTGGCCAACGTCGCGGGTGGATTGGAAGTCGAGCGCTTCGGCGTCGTGCCGATCACGCGACAGGAGATTATTCAGGAGCTCATCACCGAAGCCCACGAGCACACCGGCAAGCAGCGAAAGCTTGAGCCGCTGCTGAACGAATTGGCTTACCACCGCGCTTGCGGAAAAAAAATTGTCTTCACCAACGGGTGCTTCGATCTGATTCATCTGGGGCACGTGAAATATTTCCGCTTTGCCAAGGCGCAGGGGGATCTGGTGGTGGTGGCGGTGAACACCGATCGCAGCATCCGCCGGCTCAAGGGATCGAAGCGCCCGATCATTTCCGAAGATGATCGCATTCATGTGCTGGAGGAACTGGAGAGCATCGATTACCTGGTGAAGTTTGACGATGACACACCGCTGTCGCTGATCGAGCAAATCAAGCCCGATGTGCTGGTGAAGGGGGCGGATTATAAGAAGGAGCAGGTTGTCGGCTGGGATGTGGTGGAAAGGTACGGCGGGCGCGTGGCCCTGGCTCCGCTGGTCGATGGCCGCAGCACTTCCGCGCTGATTCAGCGCATTCTGGAAGCCAATTCCTGAGCCCGGTTCGCTTGATTCTGTTCGGAAAAGATGGAAATTACCCAAAATCGCCTGTTGATTTCCCTTGCAGGCTGGCTTGCAACATGCCATGATAGGGGTCCGGCTGCAGGGCCGAAGCTCCGCGATAGATGGCGAGATTGTATCCCTCACTGAAACCATAACTTATGCCACACCGATCGACATCCAGGCGTCACAAGTTGTCAAGGCGTATTTTCGTTGAAACCTTGGAAGATCGCGTGCTGCTGAGCGGCAAGGGGAATTTGGTTTTTCACACCGGCCATTACCACACGGTGCTCCGCAATGCGGCCATTGCCGCTGCCGCCAATGTATCCACCACGGCCGCCACTGACACTGCCGTCGCTTCAAGCGACGCTTCCAGTGGATCGACCGCCAGTCCGGCAGCCTCCACCGTGACGTATAACCGCAATGCGGCGGTGGCGTATGCGAACCAATACTGGGATGAAGTTGTCGGCGACGGCTATTTCTGGATCAACGGCAGCACCGACAGCTATTACGGTGCCGGGACGGCCGTACCCGTGAATGTTGCAAACGAAGACGGCGGAATTGGCGATGATTGCGCCCACTTCGTTTCCAGTTGCATTGGGTCCCCGCCCGGCGGCGGTGCGGGTGGTTTGACCATTCCCTCCCGCGCATCACCCACTTATGGCGAACCCGGGGCGGCCAGGCTTGATGAATTGTTGGTCGGCAATTCATTAGGAGGGTACGGCACTACGTACGAGTGTGGCGAGCTGGTCTCCTCCGTCAGTCAATTAACCCCCGGCGACGTTATCGGCTACGACTGGGACGGCAGCGGCGACGGAAGCATGAGCGGCATTGATCATACGGTCCTCTACCTGGGTAATGGTAAAATTGCTTGCCACTCCGCCTCTGAACAGTCCGTAGCTTGGAACTGGGCCAACAGCAGCAGCACGATCACCTTCTTCATCCACATCACTTCCCCTGACAGCATCGTGCCGACAACGCCGACCAATAGCTCACCGGCCAATAACGCCACGGGCTTAACCACAACCCCGAAACTGACAGCCAGCGCATTTTCCGATGGTGCCCTCGGCAGCTCGCAGACCGCGGCGGAGTGGCAGATTTACAGCGGTAGCACCCTCGTTTACGACAGCGGCACCGATACCACCGACTTGGCTTCCATCACCGTCCCCAGCGGTAAGTTGACCGGTGGCACCACATACACTTGGAAGGTTCGTTACGAAGATAATTACGGTGATTGGAGCAGCTATTCGACGGCTACAACTTTCTCCGTGGGCACCGTCGTCGTTGATGTGCCGCCGACGCTGACGTCGATTTCCGTGGGAAGCGCCAATATTGGACAGGGCGGCACCCAAACCATTACGCCGGTCGGACTTGGTGATACGACAGGCACGGTCACAAGCGTGGTCTATTATTATGAAAGCAACGGCACGCCCGGCCTCCAGACCGGCTCCGGTGGTGACACCGTGCTGTATACCGCGTCCAGCAGCCCGTTTGTCGCCAGCATCAACACCATTGGCGAGGCACCAGGCACAACGTACACGATCTATGCCCAGGCAACGAATGATCAGGGCCAGACCAGCCCCGTGCAAACCAGCAGCTACACCGTCACGCCGACGGTCAGCAGCATAACCGCCCAGGCGATCTCCGGTTCGGCGATTAACATCACTTGGCCAGCCCCGCCGGCCGGCGTTTCCCACCTGGACCTCGAGCGGTCGCTCAATGGCGGTTCATTTGTCCAAATCGCCACCCTCTCCGGCACCGCAACGTCCTATCCCGATACCGGTTTGCAGTCGGACTCCGAATACACCTATCGCATTCGAGCCACCACCAGCTCGGCCAACGGCAGCTATATCACCGCAGCCTCGATCTACACGTTCCTGCCCGGCGATGCCAACGGTGACGGCACGGTTGACATCAACGATCTGAATATCGTTCTCAATAGCATGCGCACCGGTGCCGCAGGGACATGGGCCGACGGCGATTTCAACGGTGACGGTGTGGTCGATATCAGCGATTTTAATTTGCTATTAAGCTATTACGGCCAATCCTTGCCGATCATGCCCGTGGCGTAATCCACGCGACTCGCATCGTTAAGTTTCCAATACTTAGTTGCCGCTGATTCTAGCTCCACACCACACTGATTCCCGCACAGACCAGAAGCAATCCCACGAACGCCGTGAGTGACATCCTTTCCTTCAGCACAATCCAGGCAAGAATCGCCATCATCGCCGGATTGAGCCCCTCGAATGGAAAGATTTTCGTCAGGGGATTCTGCTCCAGCAGGCCGAGCCAGATGAAGAAATAAATGGCATTCGTAAAAATCCCGCACGTCAGCAGCTTTGCCATATGTCGGCGGCTGTGCATTCCCGTCGCCGGAGCCATGGCGTGCTTGAAAAAAAGTTGGCCCGTTAGAAGAAGCATCTGACAAAAAATGCATAAGCTGATGACGAGGATTTTCACAATTTCTCCTCGGCCGCCGCCACGGGTTTTAGAATCATGAGAATACCCGCCGCCGCGATGGCGATTCCCACCCAACGCTTCATTGGCACGACCTCATGCAGCAGAAACTGAGCCCCCACCGGCACCAGCATGTGCAGCACGGTTAGGATGGGGAAAGCAATGGTGAGCGGAAGTGTCCGCAACACCGAGAGCCAACACAAAAGACCGACTATGTAGGAAATGATTCCCAGCCACGTCCAGCCGCTAAGCAGCCCGGAAACGCCCGGAGTATGAACCAGAAATCCAAAAAAGCCGCCGGCATCTCCCGCTGATTTGACGATCCGCTCCGCCGCGTCGGCTCCGTGTTTCAGCAGCAGCTCGCCGGTCGCATCGAGAATGCCGCCGACGACCAATTGCAAATAGGGATTCAAGAACCACGCGGCTCTGGGCATTGGTACAATGGTCGTGGTCTGCGTCATTGGCTCTTCCGTCTCGTTCACCCTGCCGCGGCCAAGGTCATGCGATATAATCACCGCGAAGGCCGGCGCCGGCAAATCAGATGCTTGACCGCTTCAGAAGCCCCGCATGTATATGCGGGGTTGGGCAGCAATCGAGATCGCACATGGATGACCATAACGACGTTTCATCAGACACAACAGGATTCCTGCAATGGCTCGATCAGCAGCAAGGCCGCCAATACGACCTGCACGCTGAGCATATCAATCCCGCTTTCGTGAAGATGCTGCGCACCATCGGCTTCGATAAAGCCTATGTCCGGGGTGAAGGGCCGTATCTGTGGGACAAAGAGGGAAACAAATATCTCGACCTGCTCACCGGCTGGGGCGTGTTCGCGCTGGGCCGCAATCATCCAAAGATTCGGGCCATCCTGCAGCAACTGATGAACCGCGATCTACCGAATCTGGTGCGGATGGACTGCGGCTTGCTCAGTGGATTGGTCGCCGAGAAACTTACGCAAAAAACCGGCGGAGATTTGTCCCGCGTTTTTTTCTGTAATAGCGGCACGGAAACCATTGAAGGGGCCATCAAATTTGCCCGCTGCATGACCGGTCGCCGCAAGATCATCTATTGCGATCACGGTTTCCATGGCCTGACCACCGGCTCATTGGCCCTCAACGGCGCCGACTTTTTCCGCGAGCGATTCGGCGATCTGCTGCCCGGCACGGAAAAAGTTCCGTTCAATGATCTGTCTGCGCTGGAAATGATGCTGCGAAGCAAAGAAGCCGCGGCGTTCATAGTCGAGCCGGTGCAGGGAAAAAGTTGCGAAGTGGTCGGCGACGGATATCTCGAAGAAGCACAAAGACTCTGTCGCAAAGCCGGCACGCTGCTGATTCTCGATGAAGTGCAAGCGGGTCTCGGCCGCACGGGCAAATGGTTTTGCTATCAGCATTGGCCCAATGTCGAGCCGGATATTGTCTGCACCGCCAAGGCGCTGTCCGGCGGATATGTTCCCGTGGGCGCGATCATTACCCGGCCCAAAATCATGGACTGCGTCTTCAATTCCATGGAGCGGTGCGTCGTGCATTCCAACACTTTCGGCCAAAACGATATGGCGATGGCCGCCGCCCTGGCGAGCCTGCACGTGATCGAAGAAGACAAACTGATCGAGAACGCCGCAGCAATGGGCGACTATGTGATGACCCGCCTGCGTGAGATCGGCAGCCGCTGCCCCTTCGTTTCCGCAATCCGCGGCAAAGGCCTCATGTTCGGCATCGATTTCGCCCGGCCCAAAGAAGGTTTCAAACTGAAAATGGCCTGGGACCTGCTCCACAAAATGAACTTCGCCGTCTTCGGCCAGATGGTTATCATCCCGCTGCTGCAAAAGCATCGCATTCTCACGCAAGTGGCGGGCTATCACACCGAAGTGATTAAATTTCTTCCGCCGATGACGGTGAGCAAGGAAGATATGGATTGGTTTTTGAATGCGATGGAAGACGTGCTGGCCGACACGCAGCGCGTCCCCGGTGCGGCGTGGGATACGGTCACCAACTTGGCCAAGCGGGCGATTACTGCTTAATCTCGCTATGGGGTCGCCATGCAAACAGCTCCATATAAAGCACCTTCTGATGCGAATCATTGGCGTCGGCTGCTGTTTTCAAATTTAACCGCGATCCTGACTGGTCTTGCAACCGCATATCTTCGTGCATACTTCGAGCGAAGCAACCTCCATTACGAGACGATAGCCAGCTGTTTCCTGATCCTTCCCGCCATCAGCCTGATTCTCGCGTTCACCGCCCGGCGTTTACCGATTCTGGCGGCGTTGACGTGGTTGATGCTGGAGGTGCTGCTTGTCTACGTCTTCTTCACGCTCTCGTTCTGGCTGCTGTATCTGTTCCTCGTGCCGTCAGAAGCGATCCTGCCAGTGATGCTCAAGGCAATGGCCATTTGTTGGTTGGTATCCGCACTGGTATCAGCCATCATCATCGCGCTGCTCGCTAAATTCCGACCACCCATTCTCGGCCCCCATTGTCGCGGCTGCGGTTACTGCCTTATAGGGCTTCCCAGCAATCGCTGCCCCGAGTGCGGGCGGACATTCACTGACCAAGAGGTGAGCCTCAAAGACCTCATTCTCTACGCGCCCTCGCTCCAAGGGGTCATCCCTGAGCGCGACAAATCCCCGATGCGCAATGTCGACTTCGGAGATAATTGCTAATCATTTAGAATGAAATTGATCATCCTCGGCGGCAGCCAGGGATGCCCGACTTTCACGACAAAAGTAGCCATAAACACCTTGCCGTTTCGCTGAAACTGACCCCAGATTTTATACAAACCGGGATGCGGAAAGATGGTGTGAAACATCACGGCCGGGCCGCCGCGGGTGTCGGGGGTGGGATTGAATAGCTGTTCGGGATGGCTGTGCAGATAAGTTTGGCCGTCGTCGGAAACGACCACGCAGTGGCCCATCGCGCCGAGATATGGCTGCAAATCAGTCAACGGCTGGCCGTCCACCGAAAGCCTAAATAGCAAATATGATTCGATTCCAGCGGATAAATCGCGCGGCGAGGTGATGAGCTGGGCCACGATATGCGGATCATCCGCTACGATCGCCGCGCCGGCGGGAGAAATAGTGAGATGCGCCGGGATCGCAATGTCGCCGCCGATTGCCACTTCCTCTCGAAACACCTGGCTGCGCTGGCTCCTAGGCGTGATGTCGGCGAAGAGCAGATAATCGCCGTCGCCCGCAAACATGTAATCCATCTGAAAACTGCCGTCGGATTGCAACGTGGGATGTACATGATCGAATCGCTGCAGATCACTGGAGACGATAATCAGATGCAAAAGTTTTTCATGTACCAGGGCTAAATCCCGCAATGTTTTTCCTTCGAATTGCGGAGTGAACGTCAGATGCCGAGCCAAGCCATTTCCGGTGGCGGAAAAAGCCATGGCATAGAGTGGATCATGCAGCGTAGTCGGCCGCACCGTGGCAATCGGGATCATCGGCATGCCACACAGCGGGCAATCGCCGGGATCCTTCGAGCGCAGCGCATCGTGCATCGGGCAGTAATATTTCGCCACTTCATTTGGTGGAATGGCGGCGACGATTCCAGTCACCCAGGGATCGAAATATCCCATGCGCATCGAGCCATGGACAGGAACGGCCAGCCGTGCCGAAAACGCTTCGATGCCTTTGAGTGCTTCGGCGGGGCCGGTGAAATGCGACGCGCTGCCGTCAACTGGATTGGTAGCGTCCACCGGCACGGCAATTTCCTCATATCCCCGGCTGATCAGCACATTTAATTTGTTGGCCGCAACCGGCGCCGGCTGATCCTTTATCCGGTCCAGTAGATACACATCAAATCGCTGGGATTTCTCATCAAAAGTCAGCTCGGCACGCAATGGGCCATACGGAGCGACAACCCCTTTGTGCGGTCCCCAGCGGTTGTAATGTCCGTAGCCGATGTACCAGGGTAATCCCTCGTTGTAGGTGATCAGCAAAATCGACTCGACGCACATCAAGACGGCAAACGCCACGACCAATCCCTGGCGATGCCGCGGCCAACGGTCCTGCATCAGCCGTGCCGCTCCGATCGACAATGCGACCAAACCGAGCGTGACATGAGCGATGTAAACCCCAGCGGCGACATTGGCGTACGGGGCGACCGTGTGAACATGCGTGAAAAGCAACCCACCGCCGATCAGGGCGATAACCGCCACCAATTTTGACTGGCCATCCGCGGGCTTGACCGGGGTTGTGACGATGGTCTTTTTTCGCTGTAATCCAACAATGCCGGCAACAGTGAGAACGATGGCGATCGTTTTGTGCAGTTGCACTTCCCGATCGCGCAGTTGGCGAGGATCGAGAAAGCGATACAGATCTAGATCGGCAAAGAAAAAGAGAAATATCCCGCCGAGCAGCAGCAGCGTGGGTCCGACCCATTGCACTTTTTCGGTTCGCTTAGGAAACAACGCCTGAGCGAGAAGCGAACCGCTGAGGGCCAGGGTGATCCATCCGAAGATGTGGTGCATCATCTCGGAGTATTCGAGATTTCTATCGGTTTGGCGGGTGGCTAGCGTGTTTAAGTCGTGCAGCGAGAGGATTGCCGAAGCGTTGTTATCCGCAGTGACGGCCGCCCCGTAATCGAACACGAGTTTGCCGCCGAGATACGCCGTAAGGCCAAGCAAAATATAAAAACCGAGGCCGACGGTGACATAAACAGCCAGGCGGGCCCGCTGTCGGCTGCCAAGAAAAATTCGCCATGCCGCCAGCAAGACAAATCCCCATGATGAAACATTAGCCAGGAATTCATGCCATTCAATGGGGTGCTGCGGAATGCCGGCGCGTCCTGCCCACACTTCGGCATAGATGCCGCAGATGAAAGCGATCAGCAGCATGACCGTGCCGGCGCCGGTGAGCCGCTTGGCCGCCCAGTGAAAAGATTCCTTGCGGCTGATCAAACCCAGCAGATCGAAAATCAATCCCGCCAGCAGCAGCACCAGCGGAAATTGCACCAGCTTGGGATGTAAAGCGCCTAGCCAACGCGCCAGCTCCATCGATTACTCCAAAATTACTTTCGACCCGGAGTCTCGATGGTAACGTGGGGTGCTAGGTTGTGATAGTTTTGGATTTGTGCGGGGAAGCGCCGGGCAAGCCCGGCGGCTAAACGGGAAGGCGTCGATTCACTTACCGATGTCTTCGTTCCACAATTCGGGGTGCTCGCGGATGAATGTGCCCATCATCTCGATGCACTCGGCATCGTGCAGGTCGACGACATCGACGCCATGCTGCCGCATGAAATCGGGGCCGCCGGGAAAGTTGACGCTTTCACCGACGATCACTTTGGGAACGCCGAACTGCACGACGGCTCCGCTGCACAAATAGCACGGCATGAGCGTGGAATACAGCACCGTGTCTTTATAAGTTTTCTGCCGGCCGGCTTTGGTGAGGCAGTCGATCTCGGCGTGGGCCATCGGATCGCCATGCTGCACCCGGCGGTTATGACCCGCAGCGACGATCTGATCGCCGCGCACCAGCACCGAGCCGATCGGCAGCCCGCCTTCGGACAATCCTTTGCGAGCCTGCTCGATGGCGGCTTTCATGAATTTCTGCACGTTGGCGGCATCGGAAGAAACAGGCATAACAGGCTCCGTTTGATCTAAAAGCGCAGGCGTCGGCGGTGTCTCTTGCTTGGGCACATCGTGAAGTTGCAGACTCGCTGCCGACTGATTTTCATTTTGAATCGCCTCGAACACTTCCTTGCGATGCACCGTCGTGGTGCGGGGCGCACGGATGCCCAGCCGCACCTTGTCGCCGCGGATGTCGACGATGGTGATCTCCGTGTCCTGACCTATCATAATGGCTTGACCGCGATGGCGGGAGAGCACAAGCATACAAGGCCTTTTCGTGTAAATGACCAGCGAGCGGCGTCTTCCAGCCAATTCGCTGAATCCGTTCAGCGATTACATCGAATTATTGTGGCCCTCCGCTCCAAGGTCCATTACAAATTGCTAACAATCATGCCAGCGGCTTGCCCTTGGCGTGCGTGGGCGGGCGGGGATAGCGGCTATCGGACGTGGCAATCTTGGGTATCTGCACGACCACCAGATGGTCGGTACCGGGAAGTTGCACGGGGTGAATCACCGCCTTGCCGCCGCCGGTCAGGTGAATAGCCTTCTTTGCCAGCGGCAACTCCTCGGCAACCCGCGGCCCTTTCATCGCCAAAAAACTCCCCCCAACTTTCACCAGCGGCAGGCACCATTCCGCAAGAAAATCCATCGGCGCCACAGCACGCGCCACGGCAATATCAAACCGCTCTCGATCCGGGCCATGAGCCACATACTCAACACGCTGCGGAGCGACGCTGACATTTCCAAGCTGCAATTCCTTCACCGCCTCCGTGAGAAATGCCGCTTTCTTTTGTGTCGCTTCGATCAAGGTGACGTGCAGATCGGGTCGGACAATCGCCAAGGGAATTCCCGGACACCCTCCGCCGCTGCCGACATCCACCAGCCGCCTGGCATCCGACGGGATAAAAGGGAGCACCGTCAGCGCATCACCGATGTGGCTGACTTGCGCCACGGCCCGATCGGTAAGCCGCGTCAGATTCATCCGGCGATTGGCATCAAAGAGCAAATCAAGATATCGATCCAACTGCCGCAATTGCTCGGCCGAGCCTTGCAGCGACGCCCGGCCACAAAGCTCGATCCAAAGTGAGTGCATCAATGGGCGGTGGTGGGTAGAGCGGCGTCGGTATCGATGCCTTTGAGATTGCGCTCCAGAAAATGCAGCGATTTCGTGGCGGCATCGCGCCTGACCTCCGGAGCCCAGCCGCCGTGCATGCCATTGGGAATCGGCACCAGTTGCTCCGAGACGCCGGCCTTTTTCAGCTTGTCGTGCAGCAATTGTGCCTGCGAAAACGGCACGAAAAAATCCAGCGTGCCATGAAACGTCAGCACCGGCGGGGAATCTTTGTCCACAAAATTAATTGGCGACGCGGATTTCACCTGCGGACTGTCGGGATCTTTGCTGCCCAAAAACTGCCCCATCATGTCTTCAACAGACTCGTGGAATTGCTTTTGCCAAAAATATTCCATCAGCGGGCCGGGTTGCCAATGGCCCAAGTCAACCGGCCCATAATAATTCACCACCGCCTGCAACCGTGTGCTGGTGAGCGGCGTCGCATGGGGCGCATCCGGCTTGAACGCCAGCAGCATTACCAATTGCGCGCCGGCTGATTCACCCAGGCCACCCACATGGGTTGGATCGATTTTGTATTGGTCGGCATGCTGTTTGAGAAACAGCAGAGCGGCCCGAGCATCATCCAGTTGCGCGGGCCACGGGTATTTCGGAGCCAACCGATAATTGATGCTGGCGGCGACCAAACCGTGATGGGCCATGTCATCGATGGTCCAGGCAAATTTGGATTTATCCCCCGTGCTCCACGCCCCGCCGTGAAGGCAGATGACGAGCGGAAAACGCCCCTTGTCATTCGGCACGGCGATGTCCAGGGCAATGTTTTTTCCGTCAATGGTTTCGTAAGTGACATTGTGCTGGACCGTGTCCCCGTCAGCGCGGCATTGGCCGGCCAACAACGCACACAGACACACGAAGATGGTCAAGGCACGGAACAACATCGTGTCGATCATCCGACTAGCCGGCTTATTCGCCGGGAATATAACTGATGACCCCATCAAATGGGCTGCTGGCGGTAGCATACCGTTTTTTTGGAATTCGTCCGCTCTGATACGCTAATCGGCCGGATTCCAAAGCCAGCTTCATCGCCACCGCCATCTTCGGGGGATCCTTGGCATGGGCGATGCCGGTGTTCAATAATACACCATCCGCCCCCAATTCCATCGCCATCGTCACATCGCTGGCCGTTCCGACGCCGGCGTCCACAATCACCGGATAATCCGCATCTCCCTCTTTCAGCGTTTCCAGGCACAGCGAAATATTCAGCGGATTCAATATCCCCTGCCCCGAACCGATCGGCGATCCCGCCGGCATCACACTGGCCGCTCCCGCTTCCTTGATCCGCCGGGCCGTGATCGGATCGTCACTGGTGTAGCATAGGACGGTGAAACCTTCCTTGACCAATTCCCGTGTCGCTTCGAGAGTTCCCACGGGATCGGGCAGCAATGTTTTTTTATCGCCGAGCACTTCCAGCTTCACCCAACCCGCACCTCGATTTTTTTGCTTTTCCAAAAGCTCCCGGCCGAGCATCGCCACGCGGATCGCATCCTCGGCGGTGAAACAACCGGCCGTGTTCGGCAAAATGATGTAGCGGCTCAAATCCAGAAAATCGAGCAGGCTGCGACCCTGCTTGTCCACCAGCCGTTCCCGTCGCACCGCCACCGTTACCACCTGGCAACCGCTGGCCTCCAGCGATTGCTGCATCGTCTGGTAATCGGCGTATTTTCCGGTGCCGACAAAGAGCCGATTGTGCAGTTGAAAATCTTTGATCCGCAGGGAGTCCATGGTGCCGCATTATACGCCCAATGTTCGGTTCATGCCCGACTCCGCTTGCTCGCACTTCCCGGCGTGCTCAGCTTAGCTGAGCACGCCTCTCACCCACCCCCCACAAACGTCACGACTTCCACCACATCGGCTTCCTTTAGTGATGTGTCATACCGATCCGATCTCACCAACCTCCGATTCAATTCCACCGCCACCTTATCCGGCGTCAATTTCAAATCGGTCAGCAAATCGCTCACGCTGGCTCCATCGGGCAAACTCCGCGGCTCGCCATTCACTTGAACCGTCATGGCATTTGCCAACCTTTGGGCTGCGTGCTCGGCCAAGGCACGATTTGCAAATGCGCCTTGAGCAGCACCAGATCATTGGGGGCACGAAGGCCACGACTATCCGGCACATCGGCGATGAATTGCCCTTTCACCAGGCGACCCCGATCGATCACGCCGGTGCCCCGGACATACGATCCGGGCGCGATGCCCTGCGAATCTTTCCGCTGCACGATCACTCTGCCCCAATCGGTGCTGATCGCATCGCCTTCGGCGCTTAGCTGATATACCCCCTCGATGCTGATTGATTGGCCTATGTGCTTGGCCACAAATCGCTCATTGTGGGCAACGGGCGTCGCGCAGCCGAACAACACTGCGATGCAAAAAATGGCCGCAAACCGCTGCATCACGGTACTCCTTCGGCGGGCAACCGCTTCCAATGCACATCGCTAAGCCAATACTCACCCGGCTCAACCGACGGATCGGGCGGCGTGGAATGCGCGGTGTCGTGCAGCACGCCGGTCACCTCGATGCGCTGCCCATCCAGCGATGATCCCCACGATTCCGTCGGATAGACCCGCAGCTCAAAATTTTCCGACGCAACGCTCGGCCCGGTCGTCCGCATATATCGGGCAACTCCGATCACTCGAACCTTCGCCTCGGTGTTGATCGCCAGCAGATCCCGCCTGGTCAGCAGCCGGCCCTCATCATCGTGAGAACCGCAGCCGCCGAGGAAAATCGCCAGGACAATTAACGTGGTTCGCATGAGGAGATGGATGATAGAGTTGCCCTGCCGCGGCCGCAACGGCAGCCCACCACAATCGCAGGAGCCCAGTGATGGTCTGAGCGACCCGTCTTACGGTGTACAATCCTGATATGCGTCGCACCGATCGCTGGTTATTGAACAGTCTCACTTCACTCTCATTGGTGCTGTGCGCGGGGGCGACAATGCTGTGGGCAAAAAGCTATCGGGTTGGGTCCTTTGGATTGTTGCAATTGCACGATCGCGCGCCTGGTCTATTGAGTTGGCGCGGGCAAGTCATACTCGTCGTTCAGCAGCGACCCCGCTCCACGCCTGATAATTGGGTGCACCTCGACGTGAAGTTGTTTTCCAATGCCTTGGGAAGGAACGTTTTGTTGAAAGCGATTGTCTTCAATGAGGATCCTTACTCTGGTGTCAGCACTTCGAACCTCGAGGTCGTGCTGTGGAGACCATACTCTTTGCGGAGTCTGTTCACGAACCCCTGCCTCTCCAACGGCGAAGGTTTTGGATGCACGACGTTGCAAATGCCGCTCATGACCGGCATGCCACCGTTAACGTTGCGCTTCGTAGCGATTCCCGACTGGACGCTGGTCCTGGCGTCAGCGATATTGCCCGTCGTTTGGTTTTGTCGAAACATGCGGCGGCGCTCCCGAAGCCGCGCCGGTCTTTGTCCCTCCTGCGGCTACGACCTCCGGGCTACTCCCAATCGCTGCCCCGAATGTGGAACGGTTTCGGCCAGAATTTCAAGTTAAAACATCACCATGGTACCCATAACAATCCACCTTCCAGTGGCAATCGGCTCATTGAAAAAGGCCCCGCTTATGGGAACCTTCCCGCGCCCGCATCGGCGATTAAGAGGCGATCACCGCCGGCCGATTTGTGCAGCGACGCTTTAACTTTTGGAGATTTCAAACATGTCATGCTGGGTTGTGCCTGATGTCGCCGCTGAGTTGTGGGGAATCTCCGTTGAGGAAGTGATGCAATCGGTGCGGGAAGGCCGCATCCCGTCGCGCCGGGAATTTCATTTCCTGCTGGTGGATGTTGCCCCGGACAGCCCACAAATGCCCGCCGCCAAGCCCGCGATGATCCATAAAGACAATGAACCGTTCGATTGGAAAGCCGCTCGCCACGCTGCGTCACTGGGACGCATTCCCCCATTGAAATCCGCCGCATAACCGGTTAGCCACGCCCCGCAAGGGAAGCGCGTTTTCCTCCCCAATCTGTCATTTCCGCCGCACCTTCTTTCCAGAATCGACGCGGTCGGTATCCTATTGTCAAAGTGAGAAAGAAGCCCCGCATGTATATGCGGGATTCTTGGACTACCGACACCTTATCCAACCACGAGGGCCTTTACCGTGCAAAAGAATCTTTGCCTTGCGATCTTCTGCCTGCTGCCGTTGACGGGCTGTTGTACTCATCATCAACAACAAGCACCCATGACCGGACAAATCGTCCAGCGGCAAGGCGATGAAATTGTCGTCTGCGGCCAATTGATCCACACCGGCGCCCCCGTGGTGACATGGATGGACCCCGGTGGTTACGACGCTTACCGCACCGAACGGCGATTTGCGCCATACGACGTATCGAATTTCAACGACACCAAGGCGCAGCTCCCCAAGGATTTCTCGCAACCAAACCGTTATGGCCTGCGTTTCGGCAAACCATCAGAGGACGATAAATTGCGCGGCGGGCCCCAACTCACTGCACAAGAACTCGAACTGGTGCGCGGCGGCGGCTGGACCTTGCCCATGTTACAGGACAAAGTGGATCAGTTCGTGCTGCACTACGACGTGGCCGGCATCAGCCGTAATTGTTTTCGCACCCTCCATGATTCGCGCGACCTGAGCGTCCAATTCATGCTCGATCTGGACGGCACGATTTACCAGACGCTCGATTTGAAGGAGCGTGCCTGGCATGCGACGACCAGCAATGACCGCTCGATCGGAATTGAAATCGCCAACATCGGTGCTTACGGCGCGGGTGGCGAGGGCAAAAACAATGTGCTCGAGCAATGGTACCGCAAAGGCCCCGACGGACACACACGGATCGTCATCGGTCCCGCATATGGCGGCGGCAAGTGGATTCGCACGCCCAACTTCGTCGGGCATCCGAGCCGTGACCAGGCGATCGTCGGCGAGATTCAAGGCCACGAGCTACGGCAGTACGATTTTACGCCTCAGCAGTACGACTCATTAATCAAACTGACCGCGGCTTTGTGTATAACGTTCCCGAAGATCAAGTGTGATTATCCCCGTGACGCTGAAGGCCATCTAATCACCAAGAAGCTGGATCATGATGCACTTGCCTCGTATGAAGGAGTTTTGGGCCACTATCACATACAACTGGACAAAACCGATCCCGGCCCCGCATTGCAGTGGGATATGCTCATCAGCGGCGCGCAAAAACTGATTGCCCAGGCGAAGGCACATCATCTCAACGAGCATTGGATGGAGAAGCCGCCGGTTCCCGATTCTTACAAGCCGACCACCACGCAGCCGACGATGGCCAGCATCGCCAAGAGCGGTTCATGATTTCTCTGGGCGTCGATATCGGCGGCACCTCCGTCAAAGTCGCCGCATGCAGCGACAATCGGCAATTATGGATCGGCCGCAGCGACATGTACGTGCGGCCCGATCGATCGCAATTGCTTGCCGCCCTGCAGCAAGCGGCAACGCAGGCAACGGGCCAACATTTCGACGCCGTCGGCATTTGCGTCCCCGGTTTGATGGACCAGGAGCGGCGAGCGGTCAGCTTGTCGGTGAATGTCTTCGGACTCGTCGATTGGCCGCTGGATGATTTGCTGCGCGAAGGAATCGGCACATCGCTCCCGCCGTCGGTGATTCTCCCCGATTCCGCAGCGGCGGCGTATGACATTTACACCTCCCGCCACCTCACCGGCCGACTGCTCGTTTTGGTATTAGGCACCGGCGTCGGCGCGGCCGTGATGGACCCCAGTGGTCTGCTGCGTGTTGACGGCGACTCCCCCGGACATCTCGGCCAGGTGGATGTATCTATCGAAGGCGAACCGATCATCGGTCCCGACGGCGGTGCCGGCAGCCTCGAAGGTTACGTCGGTGCCGCCGCCCTGCGGAACCGCTACGGCCAAAACTTCGCCGCCATCTTGCCGACCTTGGATAAATCCGCCCCGCCGCTGCGTGCCCTGGCCCGCATCATCCGCATCGCCCACGCCTTGTATCGACCGCACGACATCTGCCTCGCCGGCGGCATCGGCAACGCCTTACGACCGCTTTTGCCGCTGATTCGTGAATTGATTGACACCGATCTCACCCGCATCGCCCGCCAAGGCTGGACCCTCACCTGCGGCGACCACGATCATCACGCCGCGTTGGGCATCGCCAAATTCGCTATGGCCCAATCCAAAAATTAATCACACGTCTTCAAATATACTTTGAACTGAAAAACCAATCTCACGCAGAGGCGCAGAGCCGAAAAGAAAAGGTAATTCTCTGCGCCTCGGCGTCTCTGCGTGAGCTTCTCTGTATCCCGCCTCGGTGCGCTCGGCCTCGCACGCCACCGCTTGAGCATTTCTATCTGGTTCCTAGAGTTGTTGTACATGCACCACCTGCTCGTCACCCTCGGAAGCCACGGCGATGTTCACCCCTTCGTGGGCCTGGGCATGCGCCTGCGGCAGCGCGGCCACCGGGTGACATTGGCGGCTAATCGTGTGTTTCAACCTGTGGTCGAAAAGGCGGGCCTTGAATTCGCGGAACTGGGAACCGAGGACGATTTCCATGCCGCCCTCCACCATCCAGACTTGTGGCATCCGCGCAAGGGATTTCGCGCGGTTTTCGAATTCAGCGTGCAGCCGATGATGCGGCCGGCGTTTGAGTTGATCCAGAGATTCGCTGCGGAGGGTGATCTGGTGGTGACCGCGCACGCCATCGCTTTCGGAGCGCGCATTGCTCAGGAAAAACTGGGTGTGCCGCTGGCGAGCGTGCATTTGGCTCCGTGTGTGATGCGCGGCGCTTACTGTCCCCCAAAACTTACTCCCAGCAATTTCATGAATTATCTGCCGGCGTGGATGAATCGATGTCTGTTCCGGATAGTAGATGGGCTGGTAATCGATCCATTGCTGGCAAAGCCGATTAATGTATTTCGGGCCGAATTGGGATTGCCGCCGGTGAAGCGCATCATCGACGAGTGGTGGATGTCGCCGCAGCGGGTGATTGGGTTATTCCCGGATTGGTTCGCCCCGCCGCAGGTCGATTGGCCGCCGCAGTTGCGGTTGACGGGGTTTCCATTGTTTGATGAGCGGACGCACCATGAATTGGCGACGGAGCTGAAAGATTTTTTAGCCGTCGGACCGCCGCCGGTGGTGTTCACATTCGGCTCGGCGATGACGCAGGCCGCCGATCAATTCGCCGCCAGCATCGCCGCTTGTCAGCAATCAGGCCGGCGCGGATTGCTGCTGGCGCGGCACAGCGATCAATTGCCGTCGTCACTTCCGCCGGGGATTTTGCATGTGCCTTATGCCCCGTTCAGCGAGCTGCTACCGCATTGCGCCGTCCTGGTGCATCACGGCGGCATCGGCACCACCGCCCAAGCCTTGGCAGCCGGTGTTCCACAACTGGTGGTGCCGTTCGCCCACGATCAATTTGATAATGCCGAGCGGGTGAAACGGCTCGGCTGCGGCATAGAATTGTCGCAATCCAAGTATCAGCCACGACTTATCGCCAAGACACTGGAGCAATTGATCGGCGACCCCGCCATATCAAGCCAATGCCAGACCATCGCCCAGCGGATGCGGCAAGACGATCCGGTCGATACTGCTTGCGATTGGATCGAGCGGCTGGACAATTCCCGGAACTTCATCGCCACCGCCTCGTCTGATGGGTAAACTAATAGGGGCCGCGGTCGCAAGGAGATTGCCATGAGCCGATTGGATCAACACGTTCGCCGTGTACAAAACAAGCTGATGCTCGTCAGGTTTGTCGGAGCATTGGCGCGCACCGCATTTGTCGCAGCGATTGTCGTGGCTATCGGCGTGATCGTTTGGCGCGCGCTCGGTTATGCAAATCTGCCGCCGATGAAATGGTGGCTTGTTGGCGTTGGAGCGATTGCCGGCGGCGTCGGCATTTTTGCCTGGTGGCGGCGACCGAGCCCTGTCGATGCCGCGGTAGCCATTGATGAGCGGCTCCATCTCGACGAAAAATTCAGCACCGCCCTGTACGCCCGGCCGATCAAAAGTCCCTTCGCCCAGGCAGCGGTTGCCGATGCGGAGCAAACCGCCGGCAAAGTGCAACTGCATCGGCAATTTCCGATTCGTTTTCCGCGCGTTGGTTACGCCGCCATGGCCGTGATGGTCGTGGCGATGTCGCTGGCTTTGTGGATGAAACCGTGGCCGGCGCGGGCGGATCGTGTCAATCTGCAGCAGACGCTCTCTGTCACCGATGCCCAAAAAGCCAAAGCGCGTGAGCAGGTGGAACAGGCGATCGCCATCGCCGAAACAGCCCCGCGCTCCGTCGCCAACGATCCGAAATTACTCGCCGAAGTCAAAGCCCTGCACGACATGCTCAAAAGCAACGATTTCGATGATCCCGCTCACGCCCAGCACAAGGCCCAGGAAGCCATGCAGGATGTGAAGCAGGAAATGGTCGATCAGGCGGCCAAGGATAATCAGCAGGAGATGGAAGAGAAAAAGACTTTTTCCGAGAGCTTTGGTGAAGCCAAGGATTATCAAACCGAAGTGGCGAAGGTGGACAACGATTTGTCCAAGGGTGATTTCGATCATGCTGCCGACAACATCGCCAAGATCGCCGACAAGTTCGATAAGTTAACCGACGAACAAAAGCAAAAGACGGCCGATGACATGCAAAAGCTGGCCGAGAAATTGCAGCACGCGGCTGATGATCCGAAGGTGCAGCAGGAGCTACAGCAGAAGTTGCAGCAGATGGGCGCGACACAGCAGCAGGCCAAGGAAATGGCCCAGAAGATGGCCGACGCCGCCCAGGGTGATCGCCAGGCGCAGCAGCAATTGCAGAATCAAGTGCAGCAGATGCAGCAGCAATTGAAGCAGCAAATCCAGCAAGCGCAGCAACAGGCCCAGCAAGGCAATCCGCAAGCGCAGCAGCAATTGGCGCAGCTCCAGCAGCAGCAACAACAGATTCAGCAGGCGATTCAGAAGATGCAGGCGCAGGCCAATGCCCAGGCCCAGGCGCAGCAGATGGCGCAAGCGGCCCAGCAAATGTCGCAGGCGATGCAGCAACAGCAGCCGCAGGGCCCGCATCAGGGTTCGCAGCCGGCCGCCTCGAAAAATGGCCAGCCCGCTCAGGCAAAAAAACAGCAGCAACAGATGGCCAGCGCTCAAGCCCAAATGCAGCAAGCCATGCAGGCAATGCAAGCGGCCCAGGCGGACGCCAAGCAGGTGCAGGCGATGCAGCAGCAAATGGCCCAGGGCAACAGCGGCAGCAATGGAGAAGGCGGCCAAGGCAGTGGCAACAGCAGCAACGGCTCCGGCTCTTCATCCGATCATCCTGGCGGCATGCCGCAATTCGTCGCCGGTGGCCAAGCCGGCAACTGCAAAGGCCAAGGCGCCGTCGCCGGCGTTTCTGGTGCTGGGTCCGGCGGTGACAGAGTCGCTGCGGGCTTTGATCTCCAGGCCCAAACCGATGTCGGCGCCCAACAGGACAAAGGCAAAACCCTGGCCAACACCATGATCAAGGACAATCATCCCATCGTCGGCCAAGCCAAGATTGGATTGTCCGCCGTAACCGAAAGCGCCCAGAAACAAGCCAGCGAAGAAGTGGACGAAGAGCGCGTCTCCGGCGAATCCCGCCAAGCCGCCGAGGAATATTTCCGCACATTGCCGCAAGACGCGCCGGCGGGAACGCCGCAGAAGTAGATGAGACCAACTTACCTGGTCGTCCACACCGGTGGCGGAGTGATTTCGTCCGCCGGGCGTTTGCCCGCGTCCTTTCGTTCGGGGGCTTTGGACAAGCGGCTTTCGGCTCGCAGGTTCATATCAACGTCGCAGGTGATTTGACAACTCAGCCGCAGGCCGGGTATGGCGAGTAATCCACGAGCGGCCAGCACCTGCTTTTCCGCTTCGGTCATTTTGGTCGGTTCGCCGTAGATGAATTCGACGCGGCAGGTGGTGCAGCGGGCGTTGCCGCCGCAGGCGTGGAGCTGGTCGATTTTTATTTCATCGGTCAGGGCCAGCACCAATCGCTTGCCGGTGGGGACTTCAAACTCGCCAACGTCTTGAACGGTTAATTTCGGCATGTCTTTTCCTTCTGCGATTACTTCGACTCTTCCACAACAATACGAAGCTCACGCAGAGCCGCCAAGGCGCAGAGAATTTATTTTTATCTGCCTTTGCGCCTCCGCGCCTCTGCGTGAGATCTGATTCCTGTTCGGCGTTACCACTAAAACAGCGTAAGCGTTCGCTGGGCGGCGGGGGCCAGGCCGGATTTTTTTCGCCAGGTAAAATCGGCGAGCACACTGCATACCCAGCGCACCCAGGGCTCAGGCACGGGCGTGGTGCTGGCACGGGGCTCGGGGTCCATGTCGCACTGATCGTTGATGTAATCGATGAGCACGAAACGATCGGGCCCGCTCGCCTCGGTGATGGCAATCTCACTGCAGAAAAAATCGATCCCGCTGGCGGCGGCGATGCGATCGACAATCTGCACCGCCGGCAGCAGATCGTAAGTTTTCAAATCATCCCAGGTGAGCAAGTCGTAATGGTCGTGGCCATTTTCGCGCGACCACCAAAGCAGCGAGCGATGGCCGAGCACGTAATACGCCCGCACATAACCGGCGCGATTGCCGCAGCGGGTCCAGGTGATTTTCTTTTGAATCAGCCAGTCATCATTGCGATTAAAATCCCGGGCAGCGGCAATGTTTTGGCGAGTCGGAGCAATGCCGACGCGCACGCCCCGGTTGGCGTATCCGATGGACGGCTTGATCACGCAGTCGTTGCCGACCAGGGCCAGCTCCTGCGGCGTAAGATCACGATCGGGACTGTTACGGGGCAAAATCACCGTCGGCGGAACGGGCAGGCCGGCTTGCACCAAGCGGGGATGTCCGGGAGCCTTGAATGTCCAACTGAATAAATTGGCTGGATCATCCAGGACATGCACGCCCTTATCAGCCGCCACCGGCATCAGATCTTCAAATCGCTTATCAGACGCCGAGGACAAATCCAGATAGACAAACGGCTGGAGCCAGCCGCGCTCGATTTGCCGCCGGACCCGGTCGATGTTCCGATTGTTGACCAGCAGCATGCTCAGGCCATGCGGGGCCATCGCTTGCTGAAACAATTTCACCAGCGATGCGTTGGGGCTCAGGTAATCGAGGCCGAAAAGAAAATCGACGTAAGCGGTGCCGGAAGCGCGGCCCGGCGGATCGAGAATCCACGGCGAGTTATCGGGCTTGCCGGCGAGCTTTTTGATTCGGCGATTCAGCTTGTCGGACCATCGCCGCACCCGATGAAACCTCGCCAGCGGATGTTGCGGCTGTCGGACGCGCACGGGAACGGGCGGCAATGGATCGAGCGGCAACGCTGCCGACAATGCCGCGGCCGGCACAATCTCCGTCTTCCAATGGGTTCGTTCTGTCGATGGCTCTGACGACAACTTCATCCCGGCTCCGTCTGATTGGCCGCACTATATCCAGTCAACCATTATCGGCGATTATCCCGCAAATCTCCTCGGTTTTACAGTATCCTTCCGTCGAGCGCATCGCATCCGGCCGATGGGCGCGGTATCTTGCGGGCTTGGACTGCTAGCTGCAAGGATGCGATGGGATTGGGAATCTCACTTCAAAGCGACGGCAACCTCCGCTACACCACCCAAGCGTTCAACCGCCTGTGTTATCTGCTGGCCGGGGTGTGGATCACCGGCTCGCTGATGGTGAGCCTGCGGGTCTCACCGATCGAGTCCGCCAGTAAAGAATATCACGACTTCGCTCAGTTTTACATGGGCGGCCTGATCGCCCGGCATCACGCCTGGGATGCGCTGTATCCGATTCCAAAGCCGCAAAGTGTGAACAGTCCCGGCGAATCGCGCGATTCAGACATGTGGCCGCGCTACGCCGACCTGGCCACTCAAGCGGGGGTGCCGGCGGATTCCACTCGTTTCATTCAGCCGCCGCCGTTTGCGCTGTTCATGGAGCCGTTTGCTAGGCTGAAATATGCGCTGGCCAAGCAGGCGTGGAAACTCCTAAGCGTTCTGTGCGTCTGGGGCGTGGCGATTCAGGGCGGCTTTATCGTACGGCGCTGTGCGCAGAGGCAGACGCGGCTTTCGGGGATCACCGCGATGTTGATTGCCATGTCGCCGCTCACCCTCGATACGCTGCGGATTTTGAACGTGACCCCGCTGATTTCGCTGATAATGGGATGGGCGATTCTTGGCCTGCTGCAAAAACATGCGGAAGGCGGAGCGGTGGCCTTGGTCCTCGGCGCGGCGAGCAAATACGCCACGGTCGTAATGCTGCCTCTGTATGTGGCGATGCGGCGCTGGCGGGCTCTGATCGTGATGGCCGTTGTGGGGATGGGGATCATCGGCGGCTCAATTGCCATCATGGGCACGGGGCCGCTGCGCATCTTTTTTCACGACATGGCGCCCACTTTTGGCCGTGTCCACACCGATCCGTGGAACCGTTCGCTGGGTGCGCTGCTGATGCAAGTCACTCATGCATCCGCTCCGCTGCACGGCCTGTTGCAATGGATCGTGCAAGGGGCCCAGTGGGTTTGTTTGCTGGCGATCCTGGCCGCGATTTTCACTCGCAAATTATCCGACTGGCGGCATCCGCCGACGGTACTGGCTGGGGCGGCGGCACTGCTTTCATGGTTTCTGATTTTTTCGCCGATCGTCTGGGACCACTATTTCATGTATTTCATGCCACTGTGGGGCTGGCTGCTGTGGGAAGCGCGGCGGCACTGGCTCAAGACCATCGCCGTGGCCCTCGTACTCGGCTACGAAAATCTGCCGCGCTGGGTGGTGGACAGCCGCACGCTGGAAGTTTTGCAGAATCGCTCGGCAACCGCCGCGATTTTAATCAGCGGAGCGATGGTTTTCTGCGCTGGCGTCACACTGCTGCTAGCCACGGCTCGCCTGCTGCGGCGGGAAGAAAGTCTGGTGGAACCGGCGATTTCGCAGCCGCACATTGCCACCGCCGGACAATTCAATCGCTGGTGTTACGCAGCAACCGCTTTGTGGCTGGTAGCAATCGTGCCGTTCAGCCTGCGCGTCCGCACCATGGGCCGGGGTGATTTCCCGCAGTTTTATATGGGCGGCGTCATGGCCCGCCTGCACGCCTGGCAGGATTTGTATCCGACGCCCAAACCGGGCAGTGTCAACAATCCTGGGATGCCTGAGGATTCGATCATGCGGCCGCGCTATGCCGCCGAGCGGATCAAGCGGAACGTGGATGACGGGCCACGGTTCATTCAGCCGCCGCAGATGGCGTTCCTGCTGATGCCTCTGGGATATTTGAAGTATCCGCAGGCGTATGCCGTGTGGATATTGCTGTTGATGTGCTGCGGATGGGGCGTCGGTTATTGCGGCGGAAAGGTGTATGAATCGTTGCGAAAACGGCCCAGCATCGGAGCGGGATTGATGATGCTGCTGATCGTCTGTTCGCCGCTGATGCTGCACGCCATTCGTGTAGCGAATATGTCGGTGATGATCGGGCTGCTGATCGGGGTAGCGACGCTGGGATTGGTGCGCCAGTGGAATTTCGTCAGTGGCTGGACGATTTTGCTCGGAGCGGCCAGCAAGTACACCCCGGTGGTGCTGCTACCGCTGGCGGTGGTGATGCGGCGATGGATTACCGTGCTGTGGGTAATCATCGCCAGCACCGCATTGCTGGGGGCAACGGTGGCGGTTTGCGGCACCGGTCCGTTTCACACGTATTTCCGTGAGATTCTGCCGACGCTGGCACGGGTACACGGCATTGATACCAACCAATCCGTTTGGGCATTTACCAGCCGCTTGCTGGGTCACCCAATTCTGCCCGTCGGTGTCAAACTTCTCATCCTCGCGGCCCAGGCAATTCTCGTGACGCTGGTGCTCTGGCTGATTCTGCGGCAGCCGGTGACGGCATGGTCCGATGCCGGCCACGTGTACGCCGCGGCGACGACGCTTCTCGGGACTTTTCTGATCTTCTCGCCCATTTTCTGGGAGCACTATCCGGTTTATTTCTGCCCGCTATGGGGATGGATGCTCTGGGAGAGTTGGCAATCGAAACGGTGGATCAAACTGCCGCCGGTGGTTGTCGGCATCGCGCTGATTTACGTGCCGTGGACTTATTTGTACGACTGGCCGGAGCCGTACAACACGCACATGCTTTTCGGAACGGTTCTGCTGATGGCGCCGGGCATTTGGAAACTTTGCGAAAGATCAGTCGAACTCGAAGGAGCTGCGGGCGATCACCAGCGGCCGATTTTGCCCGATGTTCAGGAGCAACCCGGCTGCGAGAAAGCTGGCGAGCAGACTGCTGCCGCCGAAGCTGACGAACGGCAGGGTAATGCCGGTGACCGGCGCGAGGCGCAGGCAAACTAGCAGGTTCAGGAAGGTTTGCGCGGTAAGCATGGCCACGATGCCGACGGCCAATAGTCGGCCAAACGGCTCCTTGGTCGCCGCGGCGATTTCGATCCCGGCGGCGAACAGCACCAGATACGCCGCCAGCACGATCGACACGCCGATCAGCCCGAATTGTTCGCCGATCAGAGCGATGATCATGTCGGTATGCACTTCGGGAACCTTAACTCCAACGGGGATATGGCCCGCTCCCTTGCCGGCAAATCCACCCGAGCCTAAGGCGGTCAGCGCCCGCTGACGCTGATAATCGGCGACGATGGCGTTGCTCGGATTGGCATTGACCATCGCCATGATCCGCACCCGCTGATAGGGCATGAGCAGCGACGGCAGATGCTTAAAGAACGGGACGTTGGTTCCTGACAGCCACACGACCGGCAGCAGCATAAACCCCATCAGCACCACACCCAGCAGATGCTTCACCTTAGCCCCTGCAGCAAACAGCATGGCGAAGAGCGTCGGCAAAAACAGCAATGCCATTCCCAATGCCGGCTGCAGCAAAATGAGCATGAACGGAACCAGGGCCAGCAAAAATGGCGGGGCCAGGCCCATGAGTGTGCGGTAATTCGACCGAAAGCGGAGATATCTGGCCATCACCATGCAGAAGGCGAGTTTCATCAATTCGGCTGGTTCCAAGTGCAACAACTTCAGATCGATCCAGGCATGGGCGCCGTTAATAATCGGCACGCTGCCAAACCCGCTGCGCGGCATGCCGGGGATGACGGTGTAAATTACCAGCAGCAGGCTGACGATGTAAAAGCCCCATGACCAGCGCGCCACGCGCGCATAATTCACCCATTGCATGGCCACCAGGCCAACGATCCCGATGCAGACGAACACCAACTGGTTATGCACGATCTCATTATGTCTAAGGGTATTTGGAATGGCGGCGATGCTGATGCAGCCGATCGTGGTCAGCACGGCCACGGAAACGAGAATCGGCCAATTGGTGGCGATCGCGAGTTGTTGCCAGAAGCGATTCATGGTTGCGAGGCAAAGCGATTGGCTGAGAAGATCGGCTATTGATACAGCATGGCCGCGATCGCATGAGGCTTACCCGTGGCGGAGGTAATTAACTGGATAGAATCACCCGGCTGCAATTTTGCGCGCCGATGCGGAACCGTCACGCGCAGCAATCGATTATCATGGCTTTCCGCTACGGCGCAGCGCAGCAGCGACGACCACGGCGACGTGGCGCTCTGCTGCACATGTACCACCTTGGCTTCCCGCTGCACGCCGGTTTGCCACAATTTCAGCAGACGGCTGCGCTGCCAGAGTCCGACTAGTCCCAGGCACACTGCAACCGGAACCAGAAGGACCGGGATCATCAAGCGCTCGGCCAGCGAGGGAAGCTCCGTTCGGTCGGTCCATTGTGACGGATCGACAGGATCGATCAGCAATGGGATGATGTCGCTCGGATGCCGCGGCACGAGTTGCCCACCGAGGCGGCCGCTGGCCGTGTGAGAGACGCCGGCGGTGTCTTTGTAAGTGATTTGCGAATCCGCCGTGCTCAGCACCTCCGGCTGTACTCGCAAGCTGATCCGTGAACTATCGCCGATCTTGTCAATGCGGCCGGAAATATGCGTCCAATGCGAAATGCGATAGCTGATCTCGTGGTTGACGATGAACTGCTCGGTGACGAGCCAAACGCTCATGACCGCCAGGACCGCCGCCGTGAGCCACCATGATCGCACCGCCGGCTCGGCCCAGCTTCGCCGCAGGGCTATGGGATTCAGCGGACGCAGCGCCGCTTCCGCCTCATTTACGGATGGTGCGGCCGACGCCTGTGGAGTTGGATTCGCCTGCGGCAATTTGTTTGACCTCCACTGGCCGTTATTGCGGGTGCAGCAATTCCCCATCGGGCTGGCCATACGCCGCGGCCTTGGCCATCGGCGTTGTAGCATCCAGATAATGATGTTTCAGGCAAGCCTTTAGAATCTCTTTGGCGATCGGCCCCGCCACCTTGCCGCCGCTGCCGCCATATTCCACCAGCACGCAAAAGGCGATCCGAGGTTTCTCAGCCGGGGCAAAGCCGATGAACCACGCATGAGCCAGATGCTCACGGTTTTCACCCGTGCCCTGCAACCATGGCAGATCGCCCGGCTTGTAAACCTTCATACGAACCGGGCCCTTTCCGGGATGGCCCTGGCTATCGGGATCGTGCACCTTGTTGCCATTTTCGTCGAGGACGGGGATGTCCAGTTCCGTGTTGCTAATTTGTGCCGAGCCCGTTTTTCCCGCCACGGTCAGTTCACCCATGTGAACCTCATAACCGCTTCCCGATCTCTGGTGGTTGGCGACGAACACCATCCCTTCCCGCACCGCATCCAGTGCTTCGGGCTTGATATGCAGATCGGCAACATCGGGACCTTTCAAGCGGCCGGCTTTGCGTTCGGCATCCTCGGCAATATCGGCCGCCTCGCCCATTAAAAGCTTCGGCCGCATCCAGATTCCTTTGCGCGCGATGGTCGCGGCCACGGTCGCCATTTGAATCGGCGTGGCGGCGACATCGCCCTCGCCAATGCCGGCGCTCCAGCACAACGGATTTTCCTCGCCGCGCGGAGTGGTCGGCGGCGGTAATATTCCCGGCGACTCGGCGATTCCAATCCCCGTGGGCCGGCCAAGTCCAAAGGTGTGCAGCGCATCGACGGTCACCGCCAAGCCCAGCCGGTTAGCCACCGTTTCAAAGTAAACGTTGCAGCTTCGTTCGATCGCATCGGAGAGACACAAAAAGCCGGGCCCATTCCCATAGCGGCCGACATGTTCGGCTCCTGGAAACTGGTGATGAGGCGAGCTGTCCTTGCCCAGCCGAATTGACCAGCAACGGTATCCGTTTTTTATAAGTATCGTTTTGCCGGGATGCGCCCGATCGGGAATTTGCAGATAGCCGTTGCATTCGATTCCTTCAGTCGGGGTAAGCATTCCGCGCGTTACGGCAATGGATCCGATGATCGTTTTAACGGTCGAACCCGGCTGAAAAGCCTGCTGCGTTGCCCGATCCAGCAGCGGCTGGTTTAGATTATCCCGCCGCAGCTTGTCAAAATCATCGTCAAAATGATTCAAATCGAAGCCGGGATTGGAATACATCGCCAGGACCTGATTGTCCGGTTCGTCCACTTTGATGACCACCGCCGCGCCGTGCAGATGGGAAAATGTTTGAGGTGGAACGCCGCCGTATTCCTCGGGTGTGTACGATTGATTAAACACTTCCGCCACATCATGCTGCAAATCCAAATCGATGGTGGTCCGCACGTCGCGGCCCGGCACGAATTTCACTAACTCCTGCGGGTCTTTGCTGCCCGAAACATATTCCTTTTCGCCCCGGCTGCCGCGCAGGATCGGCTCGGCCAGACGTTCCAGTCCGCTGCCCCCGATCTGGTCGCGCGGATAATATTTCCGCAGCGGCTCCTCGCTGACATATGGATCGTTTTCCACTACCCGCTCGGGGACACGCGTCATGTTCCCCAAAATATGTTCGGCCGTGACGGCCGCCACCGGATCATATTGGCGGCGATTGCCCGCAAGCAGGTGCAGACCGGGACACCGATCCAAGGATTTTCGCAGCTTTGCTTGCACACCGTCGCTGATGTTGTGCAGGATCACCTGCGGCTCGCGCTCCTCCTGGATGTCTACCATGCTGGCATCCAACGCGGCGATATGTTCGTCGTCGGCATCATCATTGGATGAGCCGCTTAGCCATCGCTTGTACCACACAGCCTTACTCGGCTGGCTGGCTGCGCCGCTTTTTTCGTAATTCCGATACGACCGATCTCGCTTCAAGTACAACACCCGCTGCATCACCTGCTGGCGAGTTTCCTCGATATCTTCAATATTTTTGCCGGATACATTGGCCAACAGCGTCCACATTTGCTCGATGTCGGATTTAACGTGCGCTTCCTCGTCTTCCAGCAGCACCTTGGGGTTCACGTTTGTCGGCAAGGGATCGATCCGATGCTTCAGACGAGATTTGGCTTGCTCCTTAATCCACGTCGGGTCCAGGGAAATGGCACGGTAATCGACTGCCGCATCGATGCAGGCGGCGTCAAAAGCCAGCGGACGGCCGTTACGATCGAGAATTTTTCCCCGCTGCGTTTCGGTGTGGCCAATATGCTGCATCATGTCGGCAGCTTCACTTCTCCAATGATCGACCTGCAATACCTGCATCTGCACTGCACGGCCGAGCAGCACGACCGACACGGCAATAATGATACCCAGGAGGATTTTCAGGCGACGTTCGAACATCCTTGTTCACCGCACCAATCAGCGGCTGGTATAACCGCGGCTGGAGCGAAATCCAAAGGCCCGGCGCATTCGCTGCAATATAAAAATGACGATCGGCGCCAACACCGCCGTATACAAAGCTCCGCCCATCATTGCACCCATCGGCGGTCGTTGCCAAATCTTCAGCGAACGGTGAATCAGCGGATAGATCGCTCCATGCAGTCCGTAAATCACCGCCACCACCAAACCCGCCAGCAGCGCCAGTGAAAAGTGTGTCAAAAAATGATCGCCGTACACCACTTCCTGGGTGTTAATTACCAGCATTCCGATCACTCCATAACTGAAGGTGGCCAGGCCGAGCGGTTTGCCCGGCATCAATAAATCCTGCAGCAACCCAAGCAACAAACAAGCTGCCAGGGCCGTGTTGCGGGGAGCATTAATGGCAATAAATACCGCCACCAGCAGCAGAAGGTTCGGCTGCGCCTGATGAATCTGCATGGAGCTGCCGAGCCCGATCTGCAAACCGAGCATCACATAAGCGAGAATGAAAAAGCTGAGCCAGCGCATGGCTATTGGTTTTTCATCAGAACCATGACATCGTGAAGCTTCATCAGATCGCCCTTGGGCCGCACGATCAGATTCACGACCAGCGGCGTCGTCCCGTCTTTTACCTCTTCGATCAATCCAATTTTGTATCCCTGCAGCAGTGGCGGCCAGTCGCCGTCATCGAGCACCACCCAATCCCCGGTGCGCAAATCGTTGGCTTTCAAATCGGTCACCTTATAGTCGTTCACGACCAGCCGCCCGCTACCATCACCGCTGGCCACGCACGGAACATCACCCAGACGCACGAAATCATTTTTGTTCGCAGGGTAACGCCCGAATCCCACTTGAACGTGCATGTGCAGATCCGTCAGCAATTGAACCCGTGCCACAGCGAGACCGACCGCATCCAGCCTGCCCACTAAGCCGTCCGGCGACAGCACCGCCATCTGCGGTTGCAGCCCCTGTATGCTCGATCCCTCAAGCGTCAGCATCTGCCGACCGGGAATGGTCCCCATCACTGAAATAAACCGGCACAGGCTGCGAATGTCCGCCGGAATTGGACCAACCTCACCAAGCTGCTGGCGGATTTCCTCATATTGCGCGGTCAACGTCGCCAGTCTGATCTTCAAGGCCTCATTTTCGTTCACCAATTGTTTGACGGTGCGATCATCCACCGGCCTGCCCGTGGAATTGCTCGACCAATGATCATCCACCGACTCAACCAATTTATGCACCGGCCCGGCGACCGGGGCAAACAGCAGATCGACTTTGCGGATGGCGTTGGCTAAGTCCGGAGGCATGACCAGCGCGCTGAACAACGCGACGGCTATGAACATCAGCAGCATCGGGCTAAAGCGCATGGATCAAAGGGCGATAGGCCACGGAACCGCAAATCACTTATCGTCGTGATCGCTCTCCATGGTGTCTTTCCAAAGCTCCAGATTTTCCAGATACACCGCGGTGCCACGGGCCACGCAGGTGAGCGGATCCTCGGCCAGCCGAACGTCTAATCCCGTGGCATTGCTGATCACCGTGGTCAAGCCGCGCAGCAAACTGCTGCCGCCGGCCATGGTGATTCCGTTGTCCACCAAATCCGCCGCCAGCTCCGGCTCGGCCAGTTCCAGCGTCCGGGTCACCGCTTCGACAATCTGCGTGATCGGCTCCTGCAGGGCTTCACGAATTTCCGCCGAGGTCACCAGGGTTTTGCGCGGCAATCCGCTGATCATATCCCGGCCACGCACTTCCATGGTCGGCTCATTATCCCCCTGCGGCGCCGCCGAGCCGATTTCGATTTTGATGCGCTCGGCCATCTGCTCGCCGATCTGCATGTTGTAAGTCTTTTTCATGTGGTTGATGATCGCTTCATCGAAATCATCCCCAGCCACACGCACCGATTCGCAGGCGGAAATGTCGGCCAGGGAAATGATGGCGACCTCCGTCGTGCCGCCACCGATGTCGACGATCATGCTGGCCGTCGGCTCTGTGACCGGCAGTCCCGCCCCAATCGCCGCGGCCATCGGCTCTTCCACCAGAAACACCCGCCGTGCCCCGGCGCGCTCCGCCGAATCGAGCACGGCGCGTTTTTCCACAGCGGTAATTCCTGACGGAATGGCGATCACCACCCGTGGCCCGATGAAATGCTTGCGGCCATGCACCCGGCGGATGAAATAACTAAGCATCGCCTCGGTGATTTCAAAATCACTGATGACGCCGTCCTTGAGCGGGCGAATGGCGGTAATGGTGGCCGGCGTTTTGCCGAGCATCTCCTTGGCCACCAGGCCCACCGCGTTGCCGTTTTGCAGCACGCGGTTGGTCCCCTTCTTGACGGCGACCACGCTCGGTTCGTTGAGTACGATCCCCTCGCCTTTGACGCAAACCAAGGTATTGCACGTCCCCAGGTCGATGCCCATATCGACGCTGAACATGCCCAGCAGCGAATCAAAGATCACGCTGACACTCCTTTATCGCCTTGTCGCACATCAGGTCGGCGCTCATCCATGAATGCGGGCATCGAAATACAGCCGGGGCCGGGGAGATGATAACTTCAACACCCGCGGCGTTGCGTCCACAACCCATTCGACGCAAGCTTATCCCGTCATGCCCTTCGGGTCGGCGTCAAAATACCGGCGTGGCGCATACAAGGCAAATGCGTTGGCCGCCGATTTCGTGACATTCCGCAAATTCTTCGGCCATATTTCGCTCGTGATGCCGCCCTTGCGGAGGGTTACAATGCCGCCATGCGCTGGCTTTGCTTCGATGCCGTGGCGGGCGGAATGGGACGCGGATTCTCGTGGTCCATTTTTCTGTTGCTTCTCGCTCTTTTTGCCGCTTCGATGGGCATGTTCTGGATGCTGGTGCGGCGTTGGACGGTCTATCACCATTGGTCGGACCTGAGCCAATGGGCGGACGAAAACCACATGACGTTGCGCGGCCGCAATGGAGCCGAATTGCCGGTGCCACTCGCAGAACTGCACAACGCTTCGCTGGTGCCCGTGCTGGCTCTTTCCGGCAAGACGATGACTTTTGTGGAAATGCGCTGGCTGCAGAACGATTCCGATGATTCGGAACATCTCGTCCGATGGCACGCCGCGGTAAGGAACATCACCGGAGTTTGGCCGACCGCCGCCTTGCAGCCCGTCAAACAGGCGTCTGCCATGCTGGATCTGTTTGTAATGAAACGGTTTACGTCAATGTTGCCGCCGGAACGATTCGCGGCTCTTGGAACCGATTCGGCCGCGGCCCGGCGATTGGCGCTCAGCAAGATTCCCGCCCTGTTGCCGCCCGATCTGGCGATCCTGCTGCATGGTTCATTTTTAATTCTCGATTTTTCCACCCGGCCGTTCGACACGATCGAATTGACACGCATGACCGCCTTGCTGGAACAATTGGCGGCAAAGCTGCCAGCCCATCCGGCCTGACGTGACCGGTTACTGCGGCGTCTTCTTGAAATACAACGAATCGGCTCCAGGAGAGTTGCGATCGGGCTCGGTTTGCTGCAGAAGATAAATGCGCACATCCGCGCCGCCCATCGGCCCCCAAAAGAGTCTCGCCAAGCCGAGCACCGGCCACAGCACCAGCCGTTTGACCGGCCCGAAAAAGCTGCCGGCCACGACCGACTCAATCAGCCGCAGGCCAATCTCTTTGAACATTAATTTCATTTGAATGTCGGTGGTCGGAGAAATGTGCCGCTGATAGTGATAGTCATGTTCCTGAAACTGCCTGTGCTCACCCCACAGCAAAAAACGCAGCCGGCCCGCCCAGTTGGCGATGTTTGGCGTCGAGAGCAGCAGATAACCACTGGGCTGCAGCAAAGCGTGAATTTGCCGCAGGAAATGCCGCGGAGAATCCAGATGCTCGAGAATTTCCAGCGCGCTGATCAGGCCATAGCGCCGCTCGATTTGTGCAGCAAAATCGGAGTTGAGATCGACATGCCGAGGCTTGAGGCCCGGAAAGGCAAATGATTGCTGGTCGATTTCCACGGCATCGAGATCGGTAAAACCCTGATCGCGCAACCGGGCAAGAAATGCACCGCTGCCAGAGGCCAGATCAAGCATCGGCAGCGGTGCGGCCACGTGCTTGCGCAGCAGATTCATCGCCGCCTCGTGGGTACCGGGGGCGCAGCGCATGATCAGGCCGTCATAAGAATCAAGCGATTTTTGCCAAAGGGATGCCACGCCGACTGCGGATGATAACCCGTCGCATCGCGCTCGGTAAGGTTCACCATGGTTCGGTCGCGGCCGGCGGATGATCCTGCGTATTGACCACTTCAAAACAATTGGGATTCAAAATCCGCATCACCGTGGCCTCGATCTGCCTGCCGGCCGTAGTTGGATAATTGAGTTGCACTGCCCCGCTCACCCGCGCCTCGGCTGGTTTATTGCAATAAAGATATCCTCGCACACGAGTCGTTTTCGATTTTTCGGCGACAAACAGCACCCAAATCGTATGCCCCGGCGAACCGGTGACGTAAGCTTTGCCATCCACCGACGCCGCCCGCCATTCCGCCGGCAAATCGACACTTCCCGCTGCATCAGCCTGAAGATGCCCGCCGGCAATGGCATCAAACGCCTGCTCCCGCGCCAATGCAGGCTCAAGCACTTTTTTGTGGATGGCGATACTCAATAGCGCGCTGCCGACCATGCCGATGAGCAGCAGAAGCGTGATTTTCCAGAGCCGATTCACGTTCGCATGATTGTACGACCTTTGCATGCACGGCAAGATGGCCGATAAAGATCGACATGAAACGCCCCGGGATCCTGACGTATCGAATCGAAAACAGCCTGCTGGCCATAATGCTGACCGTTGCAATCCTTCCCTTTTGGATGGTGCATTATTTGCCAACCACGGACGGGGCGGCGCATCTGGCCAACGCCGACATCGTGTTGCATTGGATACGAGGCGATGCGGCGGTGTATCGGCCGTATTACATGCTCAATCCCCTGCCGGTACCCAATTGGCTCGGGCATTTCGTGCTCGCCCTGCTGATGCTGGTGGTGCGGCCGATCATCGCCGAGAAGCTGTTCATGAGCGGATATTTGATTCTGCTGCCGCTGTCGGTGCGATACGCTGTCCGCGGCGTTCGGAAATCGGCGGGATTCCTGGCGCTTTTAGCCGTTCCGCTGTCCCTCAACTGGATTACGCATCAGGGGTTTTACAATTTCAGCGCCAGCGTGGTGGTTTTTTTCTTCGCCCTGGGCTATTGGCTGCGGGGAAGGGAGCGGATGAATCTTCGGCGTATGCTGGTGCTGGCGCTGTTTGGATTGCTTTTGTACGCCGGACATTTGATTTCCGTGGTGATATTCGCTTTGACGATTTTTATTTTGGCTTGTTGGTTTACGGTGATTCGTTGGTCGAATGTGCGGAAAGAAACCCCGCATATACATGCGGGGCTTCGAGGGCACTTGGTGCGCGATTTTTACTCCCGAGGCATTTTGAGCGGTTTCGCATTGCTCCCCGCCGTAGCCCTAGCCTATTGGTTCCAACACCATGGCTTTGAAGGCAACCCGCATGGAATGAAGCTGGCTATTCATGATCTGCCATATTGGAAAGAGCTGCTTAAACTAGGATTTTTGATCTCCTTCCGTGCGCACTGGGAAAAATGGCTCGCTCGATTTACCGCAATACTTTTAGCCGGCACCCTGTTTTACGTGCTGAGCAACAAGCTGCGGCAGCAAAAATGGGGAATGCGTGATGGCTTGATTTTGATCCCAATCGCTCTGGTCGGACTTTATTTCTTGCAAGGCAATGATGCCCAGCGCGAGTTGTTCATCCCGCAAAGGCTGGTTTACTACATCTGTCTGACTTTTTTACTCTTTCTGGCCGGACAGCGGTTTGGCCAATGGGCCCGAACATCGCTCATTTGCGGAGCAATGTTGCTGACCGTCGGATTCACCGCCGTCCACGTTGGTCCGATGCGCGCCTACGATCAGCAGATCGCCGACTATGTTGAAGCCGGGGATCACACCCCCAGAGGCCAGACGCTTTTGCCGTTAATTTATTCTCCGCGTGGCACGCCGCTCATCGCCGATTGGCAGGGATTGCGCATCACGCCGTTTTTCAGCGTCGATCAGTACATCGCCATCGATCGTGACATTATTGATCTGCGTAACTACGAAGCCATGCTGGATTATTTCCCGGTCCGTTTCCTGCCACAATTCAATCCAAGGAATCACCTGTCGCCGGACAAGCTGGGCTTGATGGATGTTCCGCAAAGGGTGGACATCGCTCATTATCAAAAAGTCGGCGGCCGCGTGGACAACGTGCTGATCTGGGGATTGTCGGCTTTTCCGCAAAACAAATTGGACCTCGGCTCGCTTCAAACCCTGGAATATATACACACGCACTATGAACTGTCCTATCGTTCTCCCAGCGGCCGGGCGGAATTGTGGCATTGGAAGGGAACTTAAGGCGGCCCATGCGTCGGATTATCGGTTTGATGACATTCTTGCTTGTCTGCGGCTGCGACCGGAATCCCGCGCCCAGTGACACCACTCCATCGGCCGATGAGGCGCCAAAATCCGTGGAGATTAGGCCGATCACACCGCTGCTTCCCCGGCTGCTGACGCATTTCAGTGTGGATTCCAAAGGCAACCTCTATTGGCTGCAGGAGAGCGATCCCCCCGCAGCCGGCGGCGATTTGGTTTTTCTCATCGGTGTCGGCGGCGTGCCGCAAACATTGGAAGCATTGAGCGTCGGGAATTTGCTGGACAAGCTCGGATTGCATGGAGCTACCGGCGCGATCCATTCACTGGCCATCGGGCCGGATGATGCGCTGTACCTTTTGTTCATCGGAAGCCATGGACCAGCGCCGGTCTATTTTGTCGCCCAGTACATTCCGGCTAGCCACGGGCTGCGAATCGTCGCCGATACGCAGCGGCTCATGCAGGAAAGCGGCTTGGGGGTTTCTCTGGCGTTGGCCCGCGGATCATTGTTAAGTTCCGCCACCGATCTATGGTTGTGGGTTCGGCACACCGACGGCTATGCCTTGTTGAAACTAGAGAGCCATGCCGACACGGAAATGACGATCCATCGTTTGCAGCCGCAACCGCCGAGTGAAGCTCGCAACTGGCGGTTGAACGGCGAGGCAGAGCAATTGTCGGCGGGAATGCACGGCGTGCTTTACTTTGTCGAACCGGATCACGCCACTCTCTGGCGAATTGACCCCGACGGGAGTGTGTCGGCAGTTCTGTCGCTGGAAGGACTTCCGCAAGCCGCCACGCCACCGGCGGAAATCGAAGGCCGCCTGTTCATGGTGTTCGGAGATTCGCCGCGCTTCGCATTTGCTTCTTCCGTCGACCAGCAGGAGCTGGGCGATTCATCCAAACGAATCGCCGAATTCCCGGCCGTGTTGGTTTATTCGCCGCTGGACCATAAATCCAACTATTTCTATCGCAGCCATTTGATTGCTCCGGAAAGTATGCCGCTGCAAACACTTGATCCGCGGCAATTAACGGTCGATGTAGCCAACAACACGCTGGTGACCTTCGATGCGGGCACGGGCGAATTGCTGCGGCTGCGTTTTTCCCGGCAATAGCCTGGCGCACGGCAGCATTTGATATCCGGTTGGATGACAAATCACTTAAAATGAACTCCGTGCCACCGCCGGCAACATTGCCAACCAATGCCTCTGCGCTGCCAGTAAATGATCTTGCGGCGGCCTACCAACCGCGGCGGGTCTGGGCGGCGCAAATCAGCATCATCTGGAATCTGCTTTTCGCCGCCGCATTCATCGCCAGCCACGCGGCTTGGTGGATGTATGAACGTTTGGCAGCGTGCCGGTTGCCGCACGCTGCTCTGGGACCGATTTATGTGGCGATATTTTTTATCGTTTATCTCATTCTCAATTATCCGCTGGAACTCTATTTCGGCTATCTCGAGGAACGGCAATTCGGCCTGGCCAAGCAAGGCATCCGCGCCTGGACACGCGATTGGCTGATCGGTTCGCTGCATCACGGGTTACAGTTTCTCATCGGCTCATCCCTGCTGCTGCTGATTCAATCCCTCGCTCAGCGATCATGGGTGCTGTGGACCGCGCTGCTGCTGGCGGGGCTGTTGTTATTGAGCAGCTATTTCGCCGCGAGCTTGTTGCCGCGCGGTTTGTTTCATTGGGAACGAGCCGATGCCGCATTGCAGCGGCGACTGGAACAACTCGCCGGAATGTCACTGCCGCCGATTGTCATTTTTAACGCCGCACAGTTGCGCGATTACAGCGGCGGACTTGTCGGCCTTGGCAATCGGCAGGTGCTATTGATCAGCCGTTCGACGTTGACTGCCGCCAGCGATGAGATGGTCCGTTTTGTGCTGCTGCACGAAATGGGACATCGACGGCATCACCACGTGATGCTGGCCACACTATCCGCATGGGCATGGCTTGTTCTGGGCCTGTGCATGGGCAATCTCGTCATGCAGCGATTCAGTCCCCAATCGATGGGTTTGCCGCCGGCGATCGCGTGGATGGCCCTGTGCCTGAGCGTATGGATGGCCCTTGGCGAGCCAATTCTGGCGTATCTGGGACGGCGGCTTGAATATCAGGCGGATCGATTTTTCCTGCGCAGCGGCGGAACGTTGGAAACGATGCGGGCCGCCCTGTCGGAATTGGCTGATCGCAATCTCGCCCGCACCGAGGAACTGCGGCGACGCCAGAATATTTTTCATCCGCTGCCCAGTGTATGGAACCGGCTACACGCGGCTACGATTTTTGAGGCTCGATTGTCGAAAGGATAATGCCAATGCTCCCGCTGCCCCGATTGATATTTCGTTTGAGCATGTGGATGCCGACCTTGGTGTGCCGCAGTCTGCGCACGCAGATAGGCAAGCCGCATTCCTGGTTTCTGCCGCAGGGATGGGTGTGAAGCAGATAGTGTCAGTTGCTGAAGAAATGCTGTCGGGTCCTCCTCCGAGCAACTGACCACTGACTACGGACCACTGACAAATTCATCAGATTGGCAAATGAATCTGAAAATCCGATCCCTTGCCGACTTCGCTTGTGATCGTGATCCGGCCGCCGTGCTCTTCGACAATGCGCCGGGCCATCGCCAAACCCAGGCCGGTGCCCGATTTTTTCGTTGAGTAATACGCATCAAAAATGCGCTGCACCTGCTCCGGCGGCATGCCGCCGGCAGTGTCGATCACCTCGATAATCGCCTCCTGATCCTGCCGATAGGCGGCGAGAATCAGTTCGTTATTCTGCTCCGACTTTTCAGGCATGGCTTGCACCGCATTGAGCACCAGATTCAGCACCGCTTGCTTAATCAATTTGGCGTCGACCGGAACAATCACCGGCTCGGCGGCGGGTCGCCAGCGCATTTGCACCCTGTTGAGCTGCGCTTGCGGCGTGAAAAAATCGACCATTTCCTCCACCAGCAAATTCAAATCGACCGGATGGCGTTCCACTTCCATGCGGCCGGCGTATTTTAGGAAATCGTCAAGAATATCCCGCAATCGGCTGGTTTCCCGATGCACCAGTTGCAGCCGATTCACCAGCCGCGCATTGCCGGGATTGTCAACGGGCAGATCTTCCTGCAAAAGTTGAAGATTCAATTGGATCGTGGAGAGTGGATTTTTCAGTTCGTGAGCAAGCCCCCCGGTGAGGGTGCCGAGTTCGGCCAATCGCTCGGCCTGGCGGGCACGGCGTTCGGAGCGCAGCAGGCGACGGTACAAGAGCAGCGCACCAAAGCTGGTGGCCGTCAATCCTCCCGCAATGCCGGCAAGAAGCCCCCCGCCGAATGAGCCGATGGTCATGCGGGCAAGTGTAGAAGAATTTGCGCGGGGAGTGTTACCCTTATGTTACATGAAATGTAACATTTATTAAAAGATTGCTATACATTGGCCGTGGCGACGTGCTCTTCATTTCCCTTCGCTGGGCCGTTTACTTTGCGGCGGTTTTGACGGGGGCTTCCACGCGTCGAACCGACTTGGCGGACAAACCCTTGGGACCTTCGATCTGTTCAAATTCGACTGGTTCGCCATCTTTGAGGGCACGGAAGCCGTCCCCCTCGATGCTGCTGAAATGAACGAAGACGTCTTTCCCGTCGGCGTTCAGCAGAAAGCCAAAACCTTTTTTGGAATCGAACCACTTCACAGTTCCACTGGCCATAAATTTTGTCTCCCAGCCGGACGAAGAGTCCGAGCCGTGTTTTGGGCTTCTTCATTCAAGCCCAAATGGCTGCAAATCGATGTGGATTTCGCCATCAGCAGCGAAGCTTTGCCCAAGCTAATCGCCGCACGATCTATTTTTACAGCTCCCGACAGTTTTCGAGATTATCATATTCCAATACGCTTTCAACATTTTGCGAAATTGGCGACTATCGACGGCTCCGGGTCATTCGTGTCTATACAAGGTTTTCATAGGATGAGATGTGGACAGTGCTTACGATGATGTTTCGATCCATTGGTTCCACATTTGTCTGAAGGCCGACTCCATCCGTCCGGCAAACTTTTTGGCATCCATGAGGGGCGAAGATGCCATGCGCTCCCGCAGGTTGCGGCGGATTTCGGCTAAACCGGATAAATCTCCGGCCCAGCGGTGGCCGAGGGACATGAATTGCTCATCGTTATCGGCGGCGAAATCGGATAATTGCAGATTGGTCAGTTGGCTTAAGCCCATGCGACCGACGACGGTGCGACCAATCTGCGTCAGCACGGGAACACCCATCCAAAACGCATCGAGGCTGGTAGTGCCCCCGTTGTATGGAAGCGGGTCCAGGCACAAATCGATGCGCTGATACTCGGCCAAGTAAGCCGGCCGGTATTGCGCTTTGATGAATTCCACCCGATCAGGCGTGATGCCCACGAGCTGGAGTTGAGCCAGCACATCTTCCCTGCACCGGCTGCGAGGGGCATGTAGATGCAGGCGTGATCGCTCGACACTCTTCATGAGCCGACCCCAACGCTGGATGGCGGCGGCGTTGATCTTGTGAAAACCATTGAGGCAACCGAACGTGAAAAAACCGTTTTTGCCGGCCGGCAATTCCCCAGGCTTGGGGAACACTTCGTGGACATCTTCGGAAATAGCCTGCGGCTCGTAACACCAATAGGTTTCGGGCAGACGAACTGATTTCTCGGTGTATCGATCGTCGTACCCCGGCGGGTCGAGGTACGGATCGGTCACACGGTAGTCCATCCTCGAGAGGCCGGTGGTGCCGGGATAAGCCAGCCATGTCGCTTGAACCGGGGCAGGCTTGCGCGCAAAAGCCAACAACCGGGAGTATTTCATGTGCATGGTCAGATCCATCAGGATATCAATGCCGTCGGCGCGAATCTGTTCCGCAACGGCCTCGTCGGACAGGGAAGCAATTGGACGCCAGACATCGGCCTGGGCCTGGTGACGCGCAGTCACCGCATCGGATTCCGGGGCTCCGGAATAACCGTAAATCTCGAATTGCTCACGATCTTGGTGCGATAGCAGAGTGATGGTGAAATGCGCATTGACACTTTTGCGAAAGTCGGCCGATACGTAGCCGATGCGCAGGCGGCGATTGGGACTGCGATCATTTGCAAACGGACGAATCTCGGCTTTGAGTGGGGCGGCATATCGTGTGTCCCACTGACGATTCTCTTCGAGCAGCACCATCGGATCCTCACAATGAAATTGCAAAGCGAACAGGTAATTGCTGGCCGCACGGACATTGGAGGGATTCACTTCGACAGCGCGACGAAAACCGGCCAGCGACTCCTCCGTCCGGCCGACAAGCCGCAAAAGATTGGCATAATGGTTCAGAGCCCGGTCGTCTTCGGGGCGCTCGGATATCAGTTGAGCGTATATGCTGATGGCCTGGTCTATTAAGCCCTTGGAATATAGAGCTTCCGCAAGGCTCTCCCGGGCGAGATGAAAACCAGGCTGCTGCCGGAGCGACTCCTGCGCCGCGGCTTGCGCGCCATCGAAATCACCCGTGGCCAGAAGGGCAATGCTTAGATCGTTGTACGCTTCCGGCCAAGTGGGATTCAGCGCAACCGCTTGACGATATGCCTTGACCGCTTCCGCAAATCGCCCCTGCCGAGCCAGAACCCGTCCCAGAGAATGTTGAACCACGGCTATTCGTGGATCGATGCCGATGGCCTGGCGAAAAAGTGCCGCCGCCTCTTCCAGCCGGTTCATGGTCGCTAATATCTTTCCCAAGTTGAACAACGCCGGCGGCAGGTTCGGCTTGATTTCCAGCACCCGCCGAACCTTGGCCTCCGCTTCCTCCAGCTTCCCCATGGCGTGCAGCAAGTTGCCCAGATTGTTCAGAGCGGCGATGTGGTTGGGATCGAGTCGCAAACCCGCTTCAAAGGCTTCCACCGCTTCCGCGGATTTTCCGGCGGCCATCAGGGCGTTGGCGAGGCTCACGTAATACTCCGCAATCGGTTTCGCGGCGACGGCTTTGCTGAACCACTCGCTGGCCTCTTTCAGACGGCCTGCCTGCGTCGCCATTACGCCCAGCAAATGCGGCGCATCAGGATGGGTCGGCTGCGCGGACACTATCGAGAGGCATAGCTCCTTTGCCGCAGCCAAATCCCCGCGGCGAAAATGATCCACCGCGATCCGAAATTGCTCTTGAACATTCATCACCAATCCATGTGAGTCTTTATGTTGCGATCCACTGATTCCACATTTGTCTGAAGGCCCCTTCCATCCGCCCGGCAAACTTTTTGGCGTCCATGAGCGGTGAAGATGCCATGCGCTCTCGCAGGTTGCGGCGGATTTCAGCTAGACCGGATAAATCTCCGGCCCAGCGCTGGCCGAGGGAAATGAATTGCTCATCGTCATCGGCGGCGAAGTCGGATAATTGCAGGTTGATGAGTTGGCTTAACCCCGCCCGGCCGACAAGGGTGCGGCCAACTTGTGTCAGCACGGGAACACCCATCCAAAAAGCATCGAGGCTCGTGGTGTGTCCGTTGTACGGAAGCGGATCCAGACACAGATCAATGCGGCGATATTCAGCCAAGTAAGCCGGCCGGGGTTGAGCATTAATAAATTCCACTCGATCGGATGTGATGCCAAAAGGTTGGAGTTGTGCCAGCACATCTTTCCTGCGCTGGCCGGAGGGGGCAAGCAAGTGAAGCCGCGATCGCTCGACACGTTGCATGAGTCGCCCCCAGCGCTGGAGGGTGGCCGCATTAATCTTGTGAAAACCATTGAGGCATCCAAAGGTGAAAAAACCGTTCTTACCGGCTGGCAATTCTCCGGGATCGGGCAACACTTCGTGAAAGTCGCCGGACATGCCGTGTGGCTCGTAACACCAAAAAGTTTCAGGCAGCCGAATCGATTTCTCTGTATACCGATCGTCAAAATCCGGCGGGTCGAGATACGGATCGGTCAGACGGTAGTCCATCGTCGAAAGGCCCGTGGTGCCGGGATAGGCGAGCCACGCCACTTGAATCGGCGCAGGCTTACGCGCAAAAGCCAACAGCCTGTTTTGGCGCATGTGCATGGTCTGATCCATAAGGATATCAATGCCGTCGGCGCGAATCTGTTCCGCAACGGCATTGTCAGACAGCGAGGCGATCGGACGCCAAACGTCGGCATGCGACTGCAGCCGCGCGGTCACGGCGTCGGGCTGCGCGACTTGCGAATAACAGTAGATCTCAAACTGTTCGTGGTCCTGCTGCGGCAGCAATGCACTGGTAAACAGCGCCAAGACATTCCTGCGAAAGTCGGCGGATACGTAGCCGATGCGCAGGCGGCGATTGGGACTGCGATCATTGGCAAACGGACGAATCTTCCCTTTGAGCGGAGCCGCATATCGTGCATCCCATTTGCGGTGCTCCTCCAGCAGCACTACGGGATCATCACAATGGAATTGCAAAGCAAACAGATAGTTGCTGGCGGCACGGGTATTTGACGGACAAACTTCGGCAGCGCGATGAAAGTGGGCACTCGCCTCTTCGGTTCGGCCCACGCCCAGCAGAAGATTGGCATAACTGTTGAGAAGCTCGTCATCGCTCGGGCGTTCGGATACCAGTTGAGCATATATGCTGATCGCCTGGTCTGTTTCCCCCTTGGCATGCAAAGCGTCCGCAAGGCACCCCCGGGCGACATGAAAACCGGGACGCAACCGCAGCGACTCCTGTGCCGCGGCAACAGCGCCGTTCAGATCGCCGACCTCGCAGAGCACGATGCTCAGATCGTTAAACGCTTCCGGCCAGTTAGGATTGAGCGCAAGAGCCCGACGATAAGCCTCAATCGCTTCGCTATTGCGCCCCAATAAACTCAGAACGTGGCCGAGCGCGTGATAGGACACTGGCGCGCGAGGATCAATCGCAATTGCCCGGCGGAAAAGATCGGCCGCTTCCTCCAGCCGGATCATGTCGGTCAATATCTTGCCCAAGTTGAACAAGACCTGTGGCAAGTTTGGTTTGAGTTGCAGCGCCCGCCGAACCTTGGCCTCCGCTTCCTCTAATTTCCCCATGGCACGGAGCATGTTCCCCAAACTGTTCAGGGCCATGGCATGGTTGGGATCGATTCGCAAAACCGCTTCAAAGGCATCCAGGGCCTCGGCAGATTTTCCAGAGGCCTTCAAGGCGTTGCCGAGATTTAAGTAATATTCCGCAACCGGCCTATGGGCGACGGCTCTTCCGAACCACTCGCCGGCTTCCTCCGGACGACCGGTCTGCATCGCAATCACGCCGAGCAAATGCAGTGCATCCGCCTGTTTCGGGTCCTTGGCCACAATCGCGCGGCAAATCTGCTCCGCCGGCGCAAACTGCCCCCGCCGGCAGTGATCCACCGCGCTGCGAAATTGCTGTTGAATATTCATCGCCAAGCCACGTTCATGCAGCCCAATTCCCCGTTCATTCGCTTATCGCAGAACAGTGATAAACTCGCAATTGTTGACGCCGCCCCGCCGATCCGTAAGCAATGAATCCATGAAATATCGCCTGCTCGGCAAAACCGGCTTGCATGTCAGCGTCATCGGCATCGGAACCTGGCAATTCGGTGGCGAATGGGCCCAGGATTTTTCGCAGGAGCAGGCCACGGCCATCCTCGCCAAGGGCCGGGAGCTTGGCCTCAATCTGTTGGATACCGCCGAGTGCTATGGCGATCATCTTTCGGAATCGCTGATCGGCGGCGCGATTGCCAGCGGCCAGGCCGGTCGCCGGGAGGATTGGATCATCGCCACCAAATTCGGCCACACTTTTCACGGCTACATGAACCGCACCGACGACCGCTCGGCTGCCGATGTCCGCCGGCAACTGGAAGATTCGCTGCGGGCTTTGCGAACCGATTACATCGATTTGTATCAATACCATTCCGTGCGTGACTCCGAATTCGACAATCCGGAATTGCGGGCGGTGCTGGATCAGGCAGTGCGTGACGGCAAGGTGCGGCACATCGGCAATTCCATCAGCAACAGCGGCGCGGCTGGCGACGGCAGTTATCAAACCGACGCTTCCACCGCCGCTCATGTGGAAGCAATTCAAGTGGTTTACAACCGTCTGCAGCGCGGGCCGGAGAAAAATGTCCTGCCCAGTTGCCAGCGACAGAATCTAGGGGTGCTCGCGCGTGTTCCGTTAGCCAGCGGCTTTCTCAGCGGCAAATACAAACCCGGCGCTATCTTCGCCAACAATGACGTGCGAAGCGGCAAGGACCGCGATGTGTTGGACAAACAACTGCGTGAAGTCGAGCAGATTCAAAAGACCGAAGTCCCGCCCGGCGTGCCGATGGCCCAGTGGGCGCTCGCCTGGTGCCTGAATAATCCCGTCGTCACCTGCGTCATCCCCGGCTGCAAAAGCGTCCAGCAGGTGATCGACAACGCCAAGGCGGCGGACCTCGTGCATTGATCACCGATCCTTCGCCCGCGCCCATTCAAACGAAATCCGCCGGGACAATTCCAGTTGTTCCCCAAATCGTCGCCGCAGTGCGATGAGAAATGGGATGTAAAATCCCGAAGCCACCAACATTGCCAACGTCCGCGCGCCGGGGAAGTACAGCGATATCACCGCATAATTCTGTTTCATGCCAACCCACCCGTCGAAAAAGACATACACAAAAGCACCTGTCAACGAAACCAGATCCGTAGCAATGACTACCCAAAGGATTTGCCGTGACCAATTCGCCATCGGGCCATCAGGAATGCTCTGGCAAAGCGTGGCGATAAACCGGAAAAGGAGAACCGCGTATAGAATATTCAGTACAGGGACAGCTAACTGGAAATGAGCCCAGTTCACGAACGCCCAGCTGGAAAGTCGCCCATACGCCGCTACTTGAACCACCAGCATGGCCCATGCGCTGGCAAGAACGTATCGAAGAAGTCGCCGATCCATCGACGGTCCGACCAACTTTGAAATGTGTCCGTCCGGCCTGCTCAATTTCCAGGACCCAATTAGCGTTATCGCTGTACCGACGAACAAAATCCATGAGTGCAGCCGCACGGGAAAGACAATCGTCCGTCGCAGGATGTAACTGATGCGAATTGTCCAATAAAGGACGTAATATGCGATCAACAGGTAGCGCCCCCACAACATCCAGTCGACCGCGCGCTTCAGCTTCCAAATATAATTCGGGTGTGAATACCGGAGCAATCCCCGATGCATCGACTTGCTGATAGGCGTACCGCACTCGGGGCACAGATTTTCCACGGTGAGACCGCGCAGGTTGTAGCCGCATTCGCCGCACGGCGTGTCTTCGCTTAGTGCCCCGGCGGTGCTTGAGTCCATCTCTGTCACAATGGTTACTCGATCCCGCCGACCGTTTCCCTTGGTTGCGAGGCAAACAGTTCGTCCAACGTGAACTTCGCCCCACATTCGGGGCATCGCGCTTCGTTCAAGCCGGTCAGGTTGTATCCACATGACGGGCAGGAAATGTTCGACCGATTGGACATTTGCAATCGCTCGCCGCGCTCAAGGGGTGTCTCCTGCCAGAGGAAGATGGTCGTGAGGAGCCAGGCGACAGAGACACCGAGAAACATCAATATCCAAAGCGGTTCTCGATCGACCCGGAACGTTACATTCCCCAGCACGACAACAGCGATCACACCGAATCCGATGGCAACGCCATACGGGACCAGGAATCGTCCAAGCGTCCAGCGCACGGATTTCCGCCAGACCAATGTCCAATAAGCGCAAATAAATATGAACGTGATCACGTCGGCGACGATGAGCGCCCCCTCTTCCTCTCGCGGCCTACGTGAGGCCATGACGACTATCATCAGTCCGAAACAGACCAAAGCCAGCGGAAACACGAGCAAGGAAAGCAAAATACGGGCAACCAGGCGTGACATGGCGACTCCATCGCGTTTCGTTAGGCAACAGCATACCGACATGTTGGCCCGAATTCCTTCCCGCTTCCCGCAGGTGCATGTCCTTCTTGTGGTGATGGGACTCGCTAATGAGGGACGAAGAACCCCCACCCTAACCCTAACCCTGTGTACGGCTCGACTGAGCTCGCCGAAGTCAGGGAGAGGGGAAAAGAGGGCGTTGGGCGCACCCGCCGCCGCATCGGTGCGCCACAACTTCCGCTTCTACATCCGCCTTCCGCATACCGCCTGCCCGCTTACAATGCCCCCGTGATTTCAAAACTGCCGCGATGGGTTTGGCTCGGTGCTTGGCTGCTGTCGTTTGTCGCCGGCATGGTGAACGTCGTGGGGTTGCTTGGCTTTGAACATGATCCGGTCAGCCACCTGACCGGCAGCTTCACCCGGCTGGGCATCTCGGCAATGCACGGCGATATCGCCACGCTGTGGACGTTAGCGTTACTCATCGGCGCCTTTCTGATCGGTGCGATACTCAGCGGGTGTCTGATTCAAACCAGCGCCCTGCAGATCGGACGCCATTATGGAACCGTATTGCTGCTGGAGACATTTTTGCTCATGGCGGCGATCAGTTTTCTGCAGCACCACAGCCGCGTCGGTTTTCCGCTGCTGTGTATGGCCTGCGGTTTACAGAACGCCATGGCTAGCACTTACAGTGGCGCGATTGTTCGCACCACGCACATGACCGGCGTCTTCACCGATTTTGGGGTTCTGCTTGGCCAGATGCTGCGCGGATCGCCCGCCGATTGGCGACGCATCTGCCTGTTCGGCTCGATCCTCGGCGGATTTTTATGCGGCGGCGCGATGGGGGCAGTGATCTTTCCCCACTTAGCATACAAAACACTGCTCGTGCCGGCGGCCCTCACTGGAATCATGGCTCTGGGCTATGTGCTGTTTGACATGTCCAAGCGGCAATCCTCTTGAGGTGCGATTTTTCTCACTTCACCAGCATCGCCTGTTCCAGAACAACCTCGCAAGGCAATGGGGATGCGGGAACGGTTTCGACTCGGAACACAAGCTGCCTCGCACCCTCCAGAGAGCAGCCAATGTTAACCGGCGCATCCCCGGCGATTAGGGCGGGCGATTGATATACCTGCCTGCCATCCACCAATACCGTCAATCGCATGGAAAATGACGGTAGCCGATCCTCCGGCACCGAAATGCGGCCGACGAAAAATCGGTAACTCTTGTTCAAATTGTAAGTCAGTCCCGACCCCGACTGGATCACGACCGGAGTCTCGGAGCCCAGTGGCTCGGCGCGCTGCAATCCCGAATTCAACGACGCCACCTGCCAGCCGGCAATTCGCATCGACCCGGCAATTTGATCTTCGACTGCGAGTTGATCCCGATCGATCCGCACATCACCCGATATGAAAACCGCACCGTCGGTCGTGTGAACTTCCCAGGCGCAGGCTGATGGCTCTACCTCGTGCAGGCGGACCATGATTGCCTCTGAGCCGACGGTCAGGGTTTTCGGGCCAAGCACCACCGAGTTAAGCTGCAATCTGCCGCCGGAGATGGATTGCAATTCCCCCTCCAGAAAATCGCCATGCACGAGAAGCACTCCATTAGCCAGCGGCGGAACTTTCTCGGCATATTGCCAACTGTCGTGCGTCAGCATCAGCCTCGCCACCTTTGAAACCCCCAGGTTAAGGGGTTTGCCCTCATACCGTAGATGCACGAATCGATCATCGATGGATTCGATTTCTGCATTGAGCAGCACCGATCCATTTCGCAGCACCACGCCGGGGTTTCGCCAAATCTGCAGCGGTCGCATTTCAATTAACGACGGTGTCGCCCGTCCCGGCATCAAATTAATATGCTCGAATGTCACCGGAGCCAGCGCATTTGGATCACCGCTGCACACGGCCATGCCGGCGAAAATACTTCCTTCCATGTGCAGTTCCTGGGACTCACCCACCTGCGTCCACGCTTTGCCGTCCGGAGATTGATACGCCGTGACCGAATCCCGAATCCGCACCAGTCGCAGCCAGTTCGGCGATTGGCCCGCAACCGGCGTGGAAATCATTTCGTCGCCTTCCTGCCGCCGCAGAGCAAATCCGCCGCCGGCCACCGGCGTGAAATAGAAGAACGCCGTTTTGCTGTCGCGCTCATTGAATTTTTCCCGCAGCATCAGCCCCGCTTTGAGATGCGGCAGATGCTGCGGCAACGCCTCGAGATGCGCAATGATCTGTCCGTCGCCCCACATTTGCTGATAGACGAAATAGAACGAATCCGCCGTTCCACCGATACCAGCGCCGGTCCCTTTGAGGAATTTGGTGTTATCCGCTTGCCACGATGAACCTGGCGCGCCCGCCGGGCCAACATCCTGCGTCTTCCACATCCGATCGATTGTCGGCTGAGGCGTCGGCGGCGGCGCGACGGTATTTGGTTTCTGTAGCGTCGCCAACAGCACCGATTGCAGATCCAATTTCACCGGGTCGGCGTGCTGTGAAATGATGACGATCTGTCCGTCCTGCAAACGAACATCGCCGAAGTAACTTGTACCATCGATACAGCGAACTTCGCCGCCATTTACTGCCGTGGAACACAGCGGAATCAGAGCGAAATAAAACCAGGAACGCCTCATCGCTGATAAAGCGGCACGTAATGGTACGGCATGGCCAGGATCATGGTGTACACCGCCGTGGAATAGACGACACCGACTTTGCGGTCCATCGGCTCCCAACTGGCAAAATCCCCTTCGCGGTGAACATTCGCCATAAGCAGATCCTTGACCCGGCTGTACCAATCCTTCCAGGCATCGCCGCCGACCATGTACATCGCCGGGGCGGCATAGAAATGGCCGTAAGTGAACCATTCCATCATGTCGCCCTTGCCAGTGATGAGATTCTTGGAGATGAAATCGCAGCCGGTGTGGACCATCGGATCGTCGTACAAGCCGCAAACCTGCAGGCAATAAATCCCCGCGGCGGTGCGGGCAAAACCTGGATCGCCGGACTGCGGCTGATATTTGAATCCGCCGCTTTGGGGGTCATAACAACTTTTGACGTAATGCACAGCCTTGTCGATCGTCTGCTGGGCGACATCGATGCCGCTGTTTTTCGCCGCCCGCAGCGCCACCACCTGCAGCACCGTGACCGACAAATCCGCATCGCTCTTTCGCGGGGGATAACGCCAGCCCCCTTCGTCATTCTGGCAGTTCTCGATCAGCCGGATCGCCAGTTCCAGTTTCTGCTTCAATCGCGGATCACGGTTCATTCCATACAATTCGCTGAGACAAATCGTGGCAATGCCGTGGCCGTACATGCGATCGCCGTCGCCGACTTCGGGGCTGATGTATCCATCCGGGCCGACGCGCTGCAGCAGGTATTCCATGCCGTGATACACATTGCGGCCGTATTCCCCCTCGTTGGGGGTTTGGCCATCGGCGAGAAACGCCATCATCGTGTAAGCGGTCATGGCGATCGGATATTCACCGCCGTTGTTGGACCATGAGCCGTTGGGGGATTGCTTAGTGGCGAGGTAGCGCAACGCCGCGCGGATCACCTGTTCGGTCTTTTCATCGACGACGACATTATCCTGCACCACCTGGGATCGGGCAGGTAATGCGGCCGTCAAGAGCAAAAGGCATAACATCAGACGGACCGAATTTCCTCCTCCTCCGGTACACCGGGGGAGGGGATAAGAGCTGGGATTCGCCGACGCGCGATTCAACGGTTGTCCTGATCGGAAAGATTTTTCAGATACTCTTCGATAGCTGGCCCGTATTCCTCGGGGTATTTTTCGCTTTGCGTTTGCTGAATCGCCTGGCGATCGCGCGCCGGAAGTGAAAGATAGGCGCTGGTCCCGGTGATATTGCCGCGCTGGCTTGGACCATCCGCTGCGCCATCGGGGTGCGTGTCCTGGCGATGTCCTGATCCCTGATGATCGCCGGTGGCGCTGCTCGCCTGACCTTTGCCATCACTCGGTGACTGTGAAGGGGCCGGCGACTGGCCGGGATTGGCGCTCGGCGGCGACGGACTCGGTTTCCCATCGGCGGACTGACTTTGATTCGCCTCGCTGCCCTTCAATGCCTGCGACAGCGCGGCCAATGCTTGCGAAATCGCATTCTGCCCCGCCTGCGCTTCGGATTTGGCGCTTGGCTGATTCGCCTGGGCATCGCCGCTGGCCTGGTTGAGCGATTGCTCTGCTTGTTGCAGCGATTGCCGAGCGGTGGTCGGCAGCGCGCCCTGGTCGTTAGCGGCGGTGGCGGTCACCTGATCCGCCGCCTTGCCGAGCCGATCGGACGATTCCTGCGGCGACGATTGCTCCATCTGTTCTTGCGTAGTGTTCAACTCCTGCTGTGTTTGCCGCAATTGCTGCGAAAGCTGCTCCATTTGTTGCTGCTGATCCTGCGGTTGGCCGAGCTCCTGCTGCTTCTGCGTGATCTGCTGATCAAGATTGCTCTTGGCTCGATGCAAATCATTCAGAGCCTGCTGCTGCGAGGATTTTGCAGAGTCCGACTGTTGTTTCTGTAGTGCATTTTCGGCCGTGTTCATTTCCTGATGCGCCTGATCCAATGATGGTGCCGCTGACTTACCCGCATCCGACAAGGATTGCCGCGCGGAATCGGTCTGCTTGGAAACATCCGACTGCTGCTGGGCAAGCGGCGGTTCTTTCGGAGCGGTCAGGGCTGTCGTGGGATTGGAAGATTGCTGGCTAGTCGGCTGCGTCGTCGATGGCTTGGCCGATTGCCGAGCGGTATTCAGCGCGACCTTTTGCTGGCCCTCGATCAGTTTCGCCACTTGCTGGCGGGAATTTTGCAACTGCGTTAAATCCTGCGCAGCCTTCTCTAGCTTTTCGATTTGCCGATCCAATTCCTTTTGGGCATTGGCCAGATGATCGGTCGCGGAATGCTCGGCGGGCTGGGCACCGGGTATGGAATTCTGCTCCAGGCTGTTGCGGGCCGCATCCATATCCTCGGCGGCATTGGCCAGTTCCTTGGCCGTCGGCACGGAATCGCTGGCCGCCTGTGTTTGCAAATCACGGGTATCCTTTAACTCATCGCCCTGAGATTTAGCCAGCTTCGCCGCATCGGGAGAGGGAGCCTGCGTTTGGTCGTTAATCTGCTGCTGCTTTTGCAACGCCTGGGCGATTTTGTCCTTCAGCGCCTTGCTCTGCGCCAGCGCATCCCCCTGCTGCTTTTTCGCATCCCAGTTCGCAAGCTGCTGATTGAGTAGTTGCCTCGCCTGCTCCAGTTTCGCCAGCGCATCCTGCTGCCGCTCCAGCGATGCGTCGGGCTGAAAGGATGTCAACGCCGCACGGGATTCCTGCATTTGGTTCTGCGCATTTTTCAGTGAATCGGTCACCGCCGGGGCGATCACATCGAGATTTTTGCGCAGACGGTCCACCAGATCGACATTATCCGCCTGCCGATCCTCCGCCTGGTAAAACGCATCCTTATCCCCTTCCTCACGCGGCGGCGTCAGACCATGCGTCTGCCCGGCGATCGCCTTCTGCTCAGCAATGGCCTGATCCAATTTCTCCGCCGCCTTGGATAACTGCGCCGCCGGGTCTTGAGCCGGAGCAACCAGACTGGCCAAATCGTAAAGAGCATCGCGGGCGTTCTTCTGCGCACTGGCGGTGGCCCCGAGCTTCAAATCCTTCAAGCTGCTGACCGCCACGTTGAGCGATTGATCGAGTTGCTGCTGCCTCGCCTGATCCAGACATTGCCGCAGGCGATCCGCAGTCTTGGCGTCCGATTGGCCGGCCATCTGATTCAGCTTGTCGGTGAGCATTTTGGTTTCGCTGGCGAGCGCCGATTCTTCGCCGGCTTGCCGTTCGACGGAACTTTTTTGCAGATCGTTGAGCGCATCGGGGCTGATCGTCCCGCCGAGCGATCGCATCATCTGCTTGGCTTCTTTCAAGTTGACGTTTTGCCGCTGCGCTAGATCCGTGAGCCGCAGCGACATTTCGTACAAATCCTGCTGCCGTTTGTACTCCAAAAGCACTTGCCGCATTTTGACGATGATTTGCGCCTGATCGACATCCGCCTGTGTGGTTTGTTTATTCCAGTGTGAAGCATCCCCAGCCGCCCGGGCTTGCTGTAACAGCGCGATCACCTTGGCCATATCGCTGGCGGAAAGGTCGTCAAGATTCCCATGGATGTTTTGCAGCACGGCCACATCGTCGCCGCCGATGCCGTTGCGCTGCAGCTCCGTGATGATCGATGTGAGATCATCCGCCGCCTGCTGCACCTGCGTTTTGATCTGAGCCTGATGAATCTCGACGCTGCGAACGCCGTCGTTGCTTTGACTCGCCACCGAATCGGCCCAAACCAGCGGCGAGGCAGCTATCAGCGCTGTGAGGATCGACAAATTGATTCGCCTACTTTTCATGCTTGTTCTACGGCACGCCATTGTAGGCGTTCATCGCCCGATTTTAACGCTCATTTTGCCGGCGATTTCAGTTCTTTGAGCAATTCCCCCAGTTCCTGGTGCGACTTTTCCTGCTGATCCGTCGCCTGCTGGAGATCCTGATACGATGCCGTCACCCGCGCCCAGATTTCCGCTAGTTTTTCCGCTTCGCTGACCACCCGGGCGGATAAATGTTCACTCGTGCCTTTGCCGGGACCGGTGACATTATTGTTATCGACCGCCTCCAGCCAATACTCAATGACGCTGCCTTCGAGCGTCGGCCGGGTCGAAGCGGAGGAAAGCTGCGCGATTTTCCAGGCGTAACGGTTATGCAGATGCATCGGCCATGGTTGGCCGGTTCGATGGATATCCAGCGGAATCGACTGCTCCGGGCCGTCATCGATCCGATATTTCAACGCCAACGCCGCAATGCCGAAATCGTCGCCGGCATCGAACGCTATCTCCATGCTGGCGATGCGCGTCACCAATTCCTCTTTTCGCTGCGGATAGGTGATCTGGACCGTCGGCTCCCGGTCCGGAACCAGATCGATCCGATACACCGTCGGGTCTTTGTTCTCCAGGGCGTTTACATCGTGCAGATGGATCACGAATCCCGTCGTGCGCGGCGGGACCGGAGCATCAACCGTGACATGCTTCGCCTCATGCGGATCGACGGAAAGCCGCGCATCGCCGGTGGTTTGCGGATTGATCCAATGGACCACACCGGCGGCGATGTCGTTATTGCTCGTGATATCGAGCCGCAGTCGGCTGCCGGCGAGTATCGACAAATCACCGAGCTGGCGTTCGATATTCGGCCTGCCCGTGTAAGCCGGATAGATTTGTGTGACATGCAACTGCGCCACCATCGGCGGCGTCAGCGCCTGCACATGAAACCAGGGCGTGGTGTTGTCGCCCAAATGCATCCGGTACTCGAATGAATCCTGCACATTTTCCAGCGAGCGATGGAACCTCGCCGCAGCCGCGTCGGTTCGGTCGAGAGAAAATCCCTGTCGCCGACCACTGGCGAAAGCGATATCTAGCCAGCCGCCGTACGGAATTACGCCCCTGGCATCGGCGATCAAATCCACGTTGTCGCCGCGGGCTATTTTGAAATCGGTCCGCGGCATTTCGATGCGTGTTTTGCGCGGCACCGGCACATGGGACAAAAACGCCCGGGCCAGCAAATCACCACTGACATGGTCGTGGCGTGCGACGATCAGACCGGCGATTAGCAACAGCAGCGCCGCCACCGCCGCTGAGAGTGTTTTGACAAACCGATCCGAGCGAATCACCGGCGGGAATTCGATATCCCTGGCGATCGTTTCCGCCTGCCGCACAGTCGCCCGCATTAACATCGGCGACGCCCCGGCCAAGAGCGGCGTCGCACGGGCCAACTGAATCGCAGCGATCAGCCGCGTCGCAAATTGCGGATGAGCATCTTCAATGCGAAGAGCCACATCATCATCATCCGGAGCCGCCACCATGGGCAACACGGCGAATTTCAGCAACGCGCCGCCAACTAAAATGAGATTGATAGCCAGAACGATCGCCCGGATCGCCCAGGGCAAATCGAGCCACCAATCGGCGACCATGCAGATGCCCAGGCACAGCGCAAAAGACAGCGCCGCTGCGCACACGCCCGTACCAAGCCAGAGCATGCGATGCCGGGCGCGAACGGCTGCGATTTTGGTGAATAGCAGATCGCTCATTTGAGTTGCGCCGCTTTACGCAGAATCCATTCCGCCGTCACCAGCGCCAGGGCGGCGGCAAAGAACAATTTGGTTGACCACAATTCCACATCGATGTTCCAACTGATTTTCTCATTTTTGGCTCGAATCGCATCGGGGAGTTTCCACAGATTCTCCTCACGGAAAAACTCCCCGCCGGTGATGTGGGCGATTTCCTGCAATAGCGGCGCGTTCATCGCCGTGTCGCCGAATTCGACGGTCGATTCGGTGATGCTGAAATTCTCCTTTTTCTCCGGGTCGGCTGGTTTGTCGAGATGAAACTGATAATTCCCCGGCGTGATGGCGGTGAATTGACCCTTGTACATCCCCGGCTCACTGGGCACCCGCCGCAGCATCACTTGATGCTGCACTTGCGCGGCAGCCCCGTCAACCGCCATGTAATACCCCGTGATCGTCTCATCGGTCACCGGCGAATACGACGTGTCATACACATGGGCATAAAAAGTCACCGGCTCGCCGACGGTGTATTGGCTTTTTTCCTGCTCCAGGCGCGTCCGCTTGGCGCCGAGCAGATGATTCAACGCCGTGCGGTAAATCATCTGCCCCCACAGCGTGATATAAAAGGAATCACCCTTGTTTCGCCGCCAGCGCCAGGTGTTGTCGGTGCCGACATACAGCACCTGGCCGAGCTGATATTGCTGCAGGGCGATGACCGGCATTTTTTCGCCGCGCGTGGAGCGGGATGGATCGGGGTCCACCAGCAGCGGCTGCGCCAGCGGCTTCACCCGGCCGATATGCGCGGTCCAAAACACTGGAGGCAGATTCTGCCATTGGCGTTGCACTTGGTCATCCTTGTCGCCGAGCCGCAACATCCCGTTGCGGGCTCCCGTCGGCGTCAATTCCAAATGAATCGGCTTATCAAACACATCCGCATCCGGTCCACCAGGAACGTACGACCGGGTCGGCAGCAACTGCACCGGCAACAGCTTTTCGATCGGAGTGTCGACATACGCCGTCGGCGCAAAATTTCGGCCCGCGACCATAATCAGCCCGCCCCCCTGTTGGGCGACGAATTGGTACATGTTCTGAATCTGCGTTCCCGTGAATACTTTCGGATCGACATCGCCGAGAATGATCACGTCATATTTATCACTCAAATCCGCCAGGGTGTTCGGAAAAGCGGGAAGATACACGCTGTCCGGTTGCTGGCTCAGGCCGGGATCGCCGTCGACCAAGAATACTTTCAAATCCATCCGCCGGTCGCGCTGCATCTGCTGCATGAGATATTTGAATTCCCATCTCGGCGTCTGATCGACAAGCAACACTTTTATTTTGTCATCGATCACCTGAATCCGGCGCTGTTTGGTGTTGTTGCTGCGATCCGCCTCATCGGCTCGGGGAGCGATTGACGCCACCAGATCGAAGATTCCCTTCTTCGGCGGCGTCATTTTCATCGCCACCATCTGCTCGGGTTCCGAGAGATCGATGGTTTTCTCATCCATTTTCTGCCCGCCGAGTGTTAGCACAAGCTTGGCGGATTCACCGGCGAGATTACGGGCCTGCACGCGCACATTCACCGGCACCTGATCGTTCGCAAAAACAATGTCATTCGGCGTGAAAACATCGGCGACCACGATGTCCCGCGGCGAACTGATGCCAAGGCCGTAACTGTAGACCGCCACGCCCTCATCTCGGGCAGCTCGGGCGGCCATGATCGGATCGGCGCCGGCGTTGTTGCCGCCGTCGGTCAGCAACAGAATGCCCGCCAGCGGTTGACCGCGCGTGCGGTTGATCGCTTTCCGCAGCTCATCGCCGATCGCCGTCGTCGCGCCCCAGGGTTGCAGGGCATCAATGGGATCGACACCGATCGGCTGCGTCATCGGTGAAGCGGAATTGCCCTGCATGGAATCACCGAAGGCGAACCATTTGAGATCGACTTGCTGTGATAAATCGGACAGCAAGTGCAATCGGGGATTATGCAGCATCGCCTTGAGCACATCGGCGCGGGAAATCGCCGACACGGCATTCGCCTGCTGCAGAGTCAGCGGCTGATCCAATCCGCCGCGCGGGTCCACCAGCAGATTCATCGCCATGGCCGCGCGCCGCAGGTCGGCCGGATCGATGCGCTGATCTTTGATTCCCATGCTTTTGCTCGTATCGACCAGCAGAATCAGACTGCGGCGAACATTACTCTGCATGGTCAAACTCACCACCGGCCGCAGAAGCACCAGGCAGAGCATGGCCAGGAACAGCACACGAAAAGCCATCATGCTCCAGTGGTGGATGCGCCCGATTCGCGCATCTTCGCGCAGATACAGCCACACCGCGGCGGCGGCCAAAGCCATGAAAATTAGGATTATCCATCCCAGCGGTGTTTGGCCGTGCAGGGCGAAGGTCGGATGCGACAGGGTGGAGCCGTCGTCGGCGTGGATGCCTAGAAGTTTGATTAGAAATGCCATTATGCCAATTTCAAATTTCAGATTATCCGAATCATTTGGTTCGGCTGAACCACCATCCAAGCATCATCTCCACCGCCGCCAAGCCCAGCACAATCCACGCCAGGTGCCACGACAATTCCGCCCCGCTGCGAGCGGTTTCGATTCCCGCCTGCAAACTTTGGCCCGGTGTCCAGCGCATGAGCGTGGCGAACTTGGCCAATTCCGCTTGCTGCGCCGGCCCTAGCGCATCGAGACTCGATTCATTGTCATCGGAATTAATCTGCACGGCGAATTTCACTTCGCTGCCGGATGCCAGCCGCATCGTGTAGGGGCCCGCTAGATCGGTTTGCGTGTAGGTAATCGTCGGCACCCCGCTGGCGGGCAATTCCACTTCACGGGATTCGCTGGCTTGATCCGATTGGCCGGGCTTGAAAAACAGGGCGTCCTTGGCGACCGCCTCATCCTCCGGATGAAAAACAAATGGACTGCCGACGGGAATGTTGAGTCCCTCATCCTGCCGCTGCACGATGCTGGCGATCACCCGGTCAATGAGCGGCAGATAGACGCTGAACTTCACCGGTAGCAAATTCCAGCGTGTGCTGGCGGTGCTGGCGAACATCACGACGCGGCCAAGTCCGAATGTATGTTCGATTACCGCGGGCTTGCCGGTCAAAGCGTTGTCGCCGACGGATCGGCCGAAATCGAGAATGTTCTGCGCTGGACCGGCGCCGGCGCTGCTAACCGGCGGCAGCGGCGTCAATTCATACGCTTTGAAAAAAAGCGCTGTGTCGAGCCGGCCAGCGGATTGTGGATCGGCCCAGATCGCGGCGATCGGATGCGTCAATCCTGTGCTTTGCAGCGTGAAGTAGCGATCCGTGCGATCTTTCCAGGATGCATCACCGTGCAGCGGGCCGAGCGTCGCGGGCAACAGATGCAGGCGATCGGCGAGAGTTTGATTATAAAAATCCGCGACCGTCGATTCGCCGGGAAAGACGATCAATCCGCCGCCGTGATGCACATAATCCGCCAGGGAATTGGCGACCGCCTGCGAAAAATCGGCCACGCCAGCCAAGACCACTGCGTCGTAACCGTCGAAATGCGCGGATTCCAGATCGGCGGGAGAAATCGTGTTAACGCTCAAAAATGGCTGACCCACACCGATGCGCGGCACCAGGGACAGCAGTGCGCTGCGCAAATAATACACTTCGTCGTCCGCCGCATGGCTGCCGCTTTGCCCATTCACCAGCAACACCTTCACCTGATTGATCGCGCGCACCACGATGGTGCTGGAATCATCGGCGGGCAAATGATCGGTGGGAACGGCCGCGGTAATTATGTGGTAACCGGCATCGCGCAGTTTCGCATGCAATGGCACGGCAATGCTGCCTCCCGATGCCAGCGACGCTACGGTTTGCTCGTCCGTCGGTTGCTCGCCATCGATCCGCAAAGTGACGCGCAAATTCTCGACCGGTTTGGAGCCGAAGTTTTTTATCAGCGCCTCGAATCGCAGCTCCCGATTCACCGCCGCCAAGCCGCTGGCCAATCGCAGTTGGGTCACGGCGATGTTCTGATCCTGGTCGCTGGGAACCAGAATAATGCTGGTGGAAACCTGCGTCTTTTGATCGCGCAGCAGTTGCTCAAGGCGATCCATCTGCTTCCAGGCCACGAGCTGGCCGTCGGTGAACAGATAAATTTCCTTTCGCATCTCCGGCCGGCCGGAAAGAGTCTGCATCGCCTTTTCCAGGGCGAGAAAAAGATCCGACCCGCGGCTGGTGAGATGGGCCTTGTCGATGACGCTCCGCACTTTGTTGAGATCCAGCGTCGGCTCGGGAATGACCGCATCGGGCGTCCCGTTGGAAGCCAGCATCACGGCGACCCGCGACCCGCTGGGCATGGCGGCAATCACCTGGTCGGCGGCGAGTTTGGCTTGATCGAAACTGCTGCGCACTCCATCCGTGCAGCTCATGGAGTACGAATTGTCGAGAATCAGCACGGCGGCGACATCGGAATTGCCAAGCATGCGCCGTGCGGCGGCACAACCCAATGTCGGCCGGGCCAGGGCGAATCCGAGCAGCGCGAGCATCACGCATCGGACAATCAGCAGCAGAATATCCTGAAGCCGCATGCGCCGCTGATGCTGCTCGACGCTGAGCCGCAGAAAACGCATTGCCGCCCAGGTGACGTGCTGGATTTTTCGGCGACTAAGCAGATGGATGGCAATCGGAATAGCGATCGCCGCAAGGCCCAGGACCGCGAGGATCGGATTCAATAAAGACATGCGAAAACAGCGAACTTGCAGCCGCTTTTCTCCCTCTCCCGGTACGCCGGGGGAGGGTTGGGGTGGGGGTTGCGCCGCACGATTAACCCCCACCCTGCCCTCCCCCGGATTACCGGGAGAGGGTAAAAATCCACACAGTCACCGAGTGAGCGTTCGGCTCCGGAATGCCAAATAACCGCTGAGCACTTCGTGCAGCGGATGGCCCGTATCCACCGGAATGTAATGCGTGTTGTTGCGGTCGCATCCTTCGCGCAACCGATCCATGAACTTGTGCAGCTCCGCCAGATACGTTTTCCGCACTTCGCGCGGCCTGGTCAAAATTTTTTGCGGCATTTCGAGACCATCAAATTCGACGTAACCACCAAAGGGAAACGCCAGCTCAAACGGATCGAGCGTGTGGAAGACGATCACTTCATTGCCGCCGAAACGCAGATGTTGAATGCCGTCGAGGATTCGCTGCTCATCGTCCAGCAGATCGCTGATGAGAATGACGATCCCTTTGCGATGAATCTGCCCCGCCACCTGGTGCAGCACCGAACCGATGCCGGTGGTCCGGGTCGGCTGGGCGTCGATAAGAGCGGCGATGATGGTATGGATGCTGGCGATATTGGCCGTGCGCGGCACCGTCTGGCGGATCGACGTATCAAACAGCCCCACGCTGGTGGCGTCACGCTGATTGAGAATCAGATACGCCAGGCAAGCGCTCATCACTTTGCCGTAATCGAATTTGCTCAGCGGAGCGGGAGCAACGGAGGCTCGATCCGCCAACTTCGCATCGGCCGCCGAGTGATAGCGCATCGATTCGCTGGCATCCAATAAAAGGTGCGCGACGAAATTGGTTTCCTGTTCGTATTGCTTGAGATAATAGCGATCGGTGCGGCCGAGCACTTTCCAATCGAGGTGGCGAGTGTCGTCGCCCGGCACATATTCACGGTGCTGCGTAAATTCGATGGAAAAGCCGCGGAACGGCGACTTGTGCTCGCCGGCCATGTATCCTTCGACGATGTACCGCGCATGCAGGCCGAGGGCTTCGACGTTCTGAATCACTTGCGAATCGAGCAGATTCATTTTGCCCTGCCATTAATTGTGTGGCTTGCGGCGATCATTCAAACTTGGCGTTCTTCGGCACGGCTTCGAGGATTTTACGGGTGATATCATCGGTGGTGATGCGTTCGCTCTGGGCGGCAAAATTGGGAATGAGGCGATGGCGAAAAATCGGCGGCACCACCGCGGCCACATCATCCACGCCGACATGAAATTGGCCACGCAGCATCGCATTCGCCTTGGCTGCCAGAATCAAATTCAAACTAGCACGCGGCCCGGCTCCCCAGGTGAGCCACTTTTTGCAGAACTCCAGACAATGCGGCGTTCCCGGGCGCGTCACCGCCACCAATCGCTGCGCATAACTGAGCACATGATCGCTGACCGGCATTTTTCGCACGGTGTTTTGCAGAATCAAAATGTCGTCGCCCGACAACACCGGCTGCGGCATGACCGTCGAAATCCCCGAAGCCATCCGCATGATCGCCCGCTCCTCGGCATCGCTCGGATAATCGACATGGATCAAAAACAAAAACCGATCGAGCTGCGCTTCGGGCAGCGGATAAGTTCCTTCCTGCTCCAGGGGATTCTGCGTAGCCAATACAAAAAACGGATCTGGCAAATGATGTTCGACGCCGCCCTGGCTGATGCGCCGCTCCTGCATCGCTTCGAGCATGGCCGCCTGCGTTTTAGGAGGCGTGCGGTTAATCTCGTCGGCCAGCACGATGTTGGAAAAAATCGGACCGCGGTGAAATTTGAACTGCCGCTCGCCGGTCGCAGGGTCTTGTTGAATCACCTCGGTGCCGGTGATATCGCTGGGCATCAGGTCCGGCGTGAACTGAATCCGCTTGAAATTCAAATGCAGCGTCTGGGCGAGGCTGCTGATGATCAATGTTTTGGCCAACCCCGGCACGCCGACCAGCAGCGCATGACTGCGCGTGAACATGGCGATGAGAATCTGGTCGATCACCCTTTCCTGGCCGATGATCACCTTGGCCAGTTCGCTGCGGATGGCGGCGTGGGCGGATTTCAGTTTGTGTACCGCCTGCAGATCGGCATCCTCCGCGCGCGGCTTTGTCGCGGGCGGCGGTGGTGCCGTGGTCTGCGAACTCAGCGGTGTACTGGCGGACATGCGGTCCTTTCCGTGGAGTATAGGCCGACCCAGGCAGGTGCCGGCCAACCGCACGCGCATCATACCCCATGCGGCGCGGGCTGTTAAAGTGCGGTTCCTAAGTTTCAATCGGCGATATCGGCCAGTCTTTCGCGGAAATGTTCCACCAGCATGGCTCCGCTGACCGGCTTGCGGAAAAAATAAGTCGCCCCAACATGCGGCAGAGAATTGAGCACCTCCATTGATGCGTCGCCGCTGAGAATCACGATCGGAGCGCGCGGGCCGAGGATTTCGCGCAGGCGTTGAGTGACGATTAAGCCGGATATATCAGGTAAATGGATATCAATGACCGCCGCGATCGGTTTGTGATCCTGGACATATTCCAGGGCGGCGAGTCCCTCGGCAAAAATGGTCGGCTCGTATCCCGCATCTCGGAACAGGAATTCCAAGCCGCGGCTGGTCGGCTCATAGTCATCTACGATTAAAATGGAGGCTCGCCCAATCGGCGACGGTGCTGGCGTATTATTTGTCACAACATACTCCATGGCCATTATCACTCGCCGCCGAGCCCCTTTTGGCACGACGGTACGGAATCTACCGGCGCGATCGAGAAATCGACAATGGCGAATTTGCCTGCAACGTACGTTGGATTGCAAGGCCATCTGTCGGCGAGGAGAGATTGTTGAAGAAAAGCTTGTGCCCGCAAATCTGCCTGGTGTTTGTTGCAACTTTGCTGACGATCGGTGCGACCGCGCAAGATTCGCTGGTGTTGCCCGCGCAAACTTTCACCGATGTCGCGCTGCTGCAAAACTTCAAAGATGAGCTGCAACAAAAGCAATATGTTTCTGCCAGTGCTGCGCTGCAAACGCTGCTGTCCCACGATGCGTCGCAGCTCATGTCTGACGGAGAGGGCACGCTGATTTCGATTGATGCCTGGATTGATTCGTTGCCCGCGGAGCAACAAGCGAGATTGCGCGATGCATTTGATGGAAAATTCCATGAAGCAGCGGCAACCAAGCTCCAGTTGCCGGCGAAAGATTTTCCGGGCAAATTCGATGCGCTATACGCCGTGGCTCATCAGTGGCGATTCTGTCTACCAGGCGCAGCCGCCTATGCCGATGCCGCGGACATGGCCACGCAGCGAGATGATCTGGCTGCCAGCCAAACGCTTTATTCCCTTGCATTGCGTTACGGATGGACACCCGATGATTCGCACCGCACTCAACTGCAAGCTTTGCAACACCTGCCGAAGTCCTCACTTCCAAGCCCGCTGGCATTTGATGCCGGATGGTACGGGGCTACGCCGATGCCTGCCGTTAGTTTTTTTCCAGTGGCGGATGACCGGCGGATTTTTGTATGTGGACTGACCGGCGCCTTGGCGCTGCAAAGCAGCGGAGATTTGGCGTGGTCCAATCTTTCCCGATCGAGAAACTCCGCGGATCACGCGGGAATCTGGATGCCTTCGGTTTTCAGCGACGTCGCCGGCGGGGCACGGATCGTGGTGTATCGCCGATTGCAGCCGAATCCGGCTCCCGATCGCCCGCATCGCATTCTGCAGGCGTGCAGCGCGGCCGACGGCAAATTGCGATGGAGCACCGATACCCAGCCGCTGACCGCCGACTTGGATTTCGTCGGCGTTCCGGCGGTTTGCGGCGGTTATGTCTACTGCCTCGCACAATCGGTCGGACATTCTCAGCCTCCGCAGCGCACCGAGCTGATGGTCGCGGCGATCGACGCGCTCAATGGCCAACTGCGTTGGCAACAGCGAATCGCATCGCTATCAAATCAAACCGCTGCGTTGGCCGGCGGATTGTGCGGTTGTGACGATGCAGTGTACATCACGCCGAGTGTCGGCTTCCTCGGCTGCCTGGACCGATTCGACGGCCAAATTCGCTGGCTCCGACGATATGCAACTGCATCCTCCAATCGATGGCGGGGAATCTCCACACGATGCGGGACGGTGCTGATTACGGCTCCGATCGATTCGGCCGAGGTGATCGGTTTGAACGCCGACACGGGAAAACAAATGTGGACCATCGCCGATAGCGATGCCACGCTGATCGGTGATGCAGTCCTCGCTAAGCCGAAATCGATCCTGGCCATCGATCCGCAAAATGGGAAAACGGTATGGCAATGGCAACCACCCGCCGATGGTCGCATCACCGGCCCACCGGCGCTGCGGGGACAAAGCGTCATCGTTCCATCTGATGCGGGAATGATCACGCTGAATATCTCGGATGGGAAATCCACTCACACCGATCAAGAACCGTCGCTCGCCGCCGTGCTGCGCAATCCCACGGCTCGCAAAATGCTGCACGATCTGGGAGCGGAATCTTTTCTTTCGGTCCCGACTTCCCAGCCGATCACCCCGTGAACGCCCGAATATGCTCGCGGACGTGTTGCTCGGCCAGATCGACATAATGCGCGGTGAGAAAGCGCATCAATTTCAGCTCTTCTTCCTTGACCGGCCGCACGATTTTCCCCGGCACGCCCATGACCACCATGTGATCCGGCACGACCAATCCCGGCGGCACGACGGCGCCGGCCGCAATCAGACATTCGACGCCGACTTTCGTGCCCGACAACAGCACCGCCTTCATCCCCACCAGCGATCCTCGGCCCACATGCTCGCCATGCACAATGGCCCCATGGCCGACGGTGACATCATCATCTATCTCATTGGGCACGCCGCTATCGCAATGCACAACAGCGTTATCCTGCACATTCACCCGCTGGCCGATTCTGATTGGAGCCACATCGCCGCGCACCACGGCCCCGAACCAGAAGCTCGAAAACTCACCGATTTCCAGTTCGCCGGTGAGGGTGGCGTTGTAAGCCAGATAAATATTCCCTGTGGTTTTGCTGAAGAGGTTCATGGTGCGTTTTTACGCCTCAACCAACACGCTAAGGCCCGGCTTGTGTCCGCGCCGTGTCGGCCTCACTGTCAGGATGATCTCCTGATCCAGAAGTGTAAGGAAATGCATTAACCGTTCCGTTGAAAAGAGCGATAATCGCCCGCGCAGGAGATTCGATACTTTGGGTTGATCGATACCAAGGCGCTGGGCTGCCTTGGCCTGATTCAGCCCGGCGACTTCGATCAACACGGAGATTTGATGTGCGAGCTTCGCCTTAGTCATGCGCTCCTCGGCATTGGGCAACCCGAGGTCGGCGAAGACGTTTCCACTGCTGATTTCGTACTTCTGTTCACCTGACCTAGATGTGTTTTTTCTTCTGGGCATCGTTGATCTCCTTTGCTTCGGCCAACCGCTGGCCGATCAGGGCAAGTTCGTGCGCCGGCGTCTTGATTCCTGACTTTGATTTCTTTTGAAACGCATGCAAAACATAGATTGCCTCGCGGAACTTCACGGTATAGACCGCCCGGTAGGTGTCGCCGTCAAAGTCCTCCACGATTTCCAGCACGCCTGCGCCTTTGTAGCCCTTAAGCGGCTTGGCGGATGGATGCTTGCCCCCAAGCTGCGCTTGATACAACGCAAAACCAACTTCGTCTTGAACATCGGCGGGAAAGCTCCGAAGCCTTTTTGCGGGAATCCCGGAGCCAGATCACGGGCTTTCCTTCCGCCATATGCCTATATTAGCATAATATTCGGCAAGAATCAACCGGCGCGCTAATGAGGTTTCATAAAACGTGACGGCTAGTCGCATCGCGGGTATTTTTGTCAATCGAGAATGGCGACAGGAGAATTCATGAAAAACCGTATTCACCTGGGATGGCTGATTTTGCTCTGCATCATCACCATGAACGCTCAAGCCCGGGACCGTTTTACCGAGCAGCAAGCGGAGCAATGGCAGCAGGATCGCGGCTGGATGGTTGGCAGCAATTTCTCACCCAGCACGGCGATCAATCAACTGGAAATGTGGCAGGCGGACACGTTTGACCCGGCGACCATCGATCGGGAACTCGGCTGGGCGCAAAGCCTCGGTTTCACCTGTATGCGGGTTTTTCTGCACGATCTGCTGTGGAAACAGGACAGCGCCGGTTTGCTGCAGCGGATGGAACAATTTCTAGCGATCGCGGACAAGCATCATATTGCCATCGACTTTGTGCTTTTCGACAGCGTGTGGGATCCGAATCCGAAGCTCGGCAAGCAGCACGAGCTGGTTCTGGGCCTGCATAACTCAGGATGGGTGCAGAGTCCGGGAGCGGAGATGCTGCGGCATCCGGAGCGATGGGATGCCGAGTTGAAACCCTACGTTGTCGGAGTGGTCGGGCATTTCAAGGATGACAAGCGGGTCGCATTCTGGGAAACGATCAACGAGCCGGACAACACCAACGGCTCCAGTTACGGCAAACAGGAGCCGCCGCACAAGATCGAGCGGGCCACGGAATTACTCAAACAATCGTTCGATTGGGCTCGATCGGTCGATCCATCGCAGCCGATCACCAGCGGCGTGTGGAGGGGGAATTGGCCGGATGACGACAAGCTTTCACCGACCGAGCAGGTGCAGCTTCATGAAAGCGATATCATCAGTTTCCACAGCTACGATCCGCTCGATAAATTCCGGCTATGCGTCGAACACCTGCGGCGTTACCATCGGCCGCTGATCTGCACGGAATACATGGCCCGGCCGCGTGGCAGCAGGTTTGATCCGATTCTTGGTTACTGCAAAAAGGAAAATGTCGGAGCGATCAATTGGGGCTTCGTCGCGGGGAAGACCAATACGATTTACCCCTGGGATTCCTGGGAACATCACTATCCAGCTGAGCCAAAGGTCTGGTTTCATGATATTTTCCGTGCGGATGGAACGCCTTTTGATTCCAGCGAAGTGACTTACATTCGCAAGATAACGGGAGCGGCCCAACCGTAGTACTTAGTCTGCGACGGTGTGGTAGATTCATTCAGGCGAGAAATCGAGCTCACGGGGTTTGCTGATATGGCGTTTATGCGAAAGACAAAACTCAGCGCTGCCGTTGCAGTGCTGGCGGTGACAGTCGGCCTGCGGATGGCGTCCGGATTTGCTAAGGATGCCGAGCCGGCGCAAACGCTCCATGGTCCGCCGGCGCCGCGCTATTGGCCGGCGGCCGCAACGCAGCCCAGTTCCACGCAGCCGGTGGATATTCCCGAAACGCACATGCATACCCCGGCGCAGACCATGGCCATGACGCGCCTGCCGCCGGGCTATCGCCTGGAATTGGTCGCATCAGAGCCGGACTTGATTTCGCCGGTATGTCTCGCCTGGGACGGGGACGGCCGCATGTATGTTGCCGAGATGCGCAGCTACATGCTCGATCTGGACGCCCATCACGAAAAAGACCCGATCAGCCGCGTCTCCATGTGGCAAAGCACGCACGGCGACGGGCATTACGATCGGCACACGGTGTTCATCGACAACCTCATCTTGCCGCGCATGATTCTGCCGCTGGATGATCGCATTCTGGTCCGCATGACCGACGACCCCAATATTTATTCCTACCGTGACACACACAATACCGGCGCGGCGGATGAAAAGAAGTTGATGTTCCAGGGGCCGCCGCCGAAGAATCAGGAAAATCTCGAGCATCAGGCATCGAGCTTGATGTGGGACATCGACAACTGGATTTACCAAACCCACGAGAAGGAACGCTTCCGCTACGTGAACGGCAAGCTGGAAGGCAATCCGCTTCCCATCAATCCCGGACAATGGGGCATGGCGATCGATGACACCGGGAGAATCATTTACAACACCGCCGGCGCCGAGCGGCCGGCACATAATTTCCAGGTCATGCCGCAATACGCCAACATCGAGTTGCCGGGCGAATTGTCGGATGATTTCATGGAGGTCTATCCCATTTTGCCGACCACCGACATGCAGGGCGGCCTGCGACGGGTCAAAGCGGGCGGCGGCCTCAGTCACTTCACCGGCTGCGCCGGCGGCTGCATCTTCCGCGGCGATGCTTTGCCCCATGATTTATATGGCGATTACATTTTGCCCGAGCCGGTCGGCCGCTTGATTCGCCGGGCCAAGGTGCAGGATATTGACGGCAAGATCGTCATCTCCAACGCATACCACCAGCAGGAATTCATCGCTTCGATGGACGCCAACTTCCGGCCAGTGTGGACGGCCACCGGTCCCGATGGCTGCATGTACATCTGCGACATGTATCACGGCATCATTCAGGAAAGCCATTGGACGATGGAGGATTCATTCCTGCGGCCACAGATTCTCAAATACGGCCTGCAAAAAAATATTAACGCCGGGCGCATCTATCGGCTTGTGTATGACGATATGCCCCGCCGCTCCACGCCGCACATGCTCGAGGAGACGCCCGCACAATTGGTGCAGCACCTGTCCGATCCGAACGGGTGGTGGCGAGATACCGCGCAAAAATTGATCATCGTCCGCGGCGATAAGTCTATCGTGCCAACACTTCGCAGCATGGCCGAACATGATTCCAATCCGATCACCCGACTGCACGCATTGTGGACGGTGGATGGATTGAACTCCATCGATTCCGAATTGCTGATCGAAAAGTTGCAGGATACCGATCCGCGCGTGCGCTGCGCCGCCATCCGCATCGCCGAGCCGCTGATGGTGAAGAATGATCCGAAAGTTATGGCCGCCATCAAACCGCTCGGCATGGACAGTGATGCCGGCGTGGCCGAGCAGCTTTGCGTGTCGCTGATTTACACGAAAAATCCGCAAGCTCAATCATTGATCAAGGGTTTTTTCGCCGCTCGTGAGAAGGCGCAACTTGCCTTGGCCAATCCGAAGTTGGTGGTGAAAAAATATGAAGATGAGTTAGCCAAAGCCGCCGAGGCAGAGCGAAAACAGAAGGAATTGGAGAAGCAGAATGCGGGGTTGGCGGCGATCGTCGCCCAGGGCCGGGCCAACTATTTGCAAACTTGCATCGCTTGTCACGGAGTCGACGGCAAAGGCGCCCCGACCCCCGACAAGATCGGCACGCTCGCCCCGCCACTGGTCGGGTCCAAACGCTTGACTGCTTCCCCGGAACTCGTCGGCCGCATCGTGCTGCATGGGCTGGTCGGCCCGCACGACAACGGTAAAATGTACCCCAACGAAATGGCCAGCTTCGCCTGGGCCGACGATGTCTGGCTATCCTCGATTCTGACTTACGCCCGCCAGGAATGGGGCAACTCCGCACCGCCGATCACACCACAGCAGCTTGCTCGTGTACGAGAAGAAACTGCTAAGCGTGTCAAACCGTTCACTGTAGCCGAGCTGGCCACGATGCACTTCCCTGCATCCCGCGCCGCCACACGCCCCAGCACCACGCAGCTCGCCACGCCGACGACAAAGACGGCCGCTGTCACACCGAGGCTCGGGCCGTGAGAAATCTCGATTCATCGCTTGGCCTGCTCAAAACTGATCGTGCGGCCGAAAACGTCGGTGAACAAATCCATCTTGCGGCGGGCGGCCCAGATTTCCATTTCGACATCGCCGCGCGCGGTGACATATAGCTGCACGCGCCGGCGGCCGACCCGCAGTTTGATATTCGACACCGCCGAGCAGTGCGTGCGATCCAGTGAATCAGCAATTCGCAAAATCGCTGCGCCGACCCGCACCGTTTTTTGTCCGCGGGCCGAGAGGGCCGCAAATGGGCCGTGGCCCAGCTTGGGTTTGGTCTTGCGGTGATAGCGGGCGATCTGGGCAATGATGCTGATTTCCTCGGGTTCAAATCCCTTGAGCGATCCATGCTCGATCAGATACATGCTGTGCTTGTGATGCCCGTCGGGGCTGATGTGCCAGCCAATGTCGTGCAGCAAGGCACCGTATTCGATTAATTCCCGCTCGCGCCGGCCCAGCCCGTGCACCGATTTCAAAGCATCGAAAAGCTGCGTCGCCAGACGGGCCACTTGCTCGCTATGGCTTTGATGCCAATCGGACCGCCGGCCCAAATCCAAAATGCTGCGGCGGCGCGGATCGGCCACTTCTCGACGCACCTGCATTTCCGGCAAATGCCGAGCCAGATAATCGACCAGAATCCCTTCCCGCAGAGCCGCCTTACACACCTGGATTTTTTTCAGATCGAGCCTGCGAAATAATTCGTTCACCAGCACCGCCCCGGCGATGATTTGATCCTGCCGCTTGTCATCCAGCCCGGGCATGTGCGCCCGATCCTTGGCGCGGCTTTCCAGCAATTTACTCAGCAGCAACGCCAGATTTTCCCGTTCGATTACCTGCCCCTCTTCGTGGTCCCTGTCCTTGCCGAGCAGCGCGGACATCGCCGCCAGATTTTCCAGCGTGCCGCTCGTGCCGACTGCTTTCGTGGGATGCAATGCCGCGATCGCCGTGCAGACCGGCTCGAGTTCATTTTGATAATGGTTCAAAAGATTTTTAAGATCTTTCGCCTCGACCGGATCAGACTTGATGAAGCGGGCGGTCATGCGGGCCGAGCCGAGCTTGCAACTTTCCAGATACAGCGGCTTGGTTTCGTTGGCGACGATGAATTCCACGCTGCCGCCGCCGATGTCCAGCAGCAGATGCGGGCCGCCGTGCAAATCCATGGCGTGCTTCACGCCGAGGTAAATCAACCGCGCTTCTTCTCTGCCGTTGACGACTCGAACACGCAGACCGAGCTCGTTGCGGACGCGCTCGATAAAATCGCCGCCGTTTTCCGCTTCGCGCACCGCACTGGTGGCCACAGCGATAATTTTTTCACACTGCCGCTGCTGAGCAACCTGTTGAAACCGCCGCAGGGTGACGATCGCCCGGTCCATGGCGTTGCTGGTAAGCCGTTTGGAGGGAAAGCTGATCCGGCCCAGGCCCACCATTTCCTTCAGCCGCCACAATGTGCTGACACCGCCGCTGGCGTCGATCTGGGCGATCACCATGTGAATGCTGTTGGAGCCGACATCGATAGCCGCCAGCCGCAGATCGGACGGAGCCTCGGCACGGGAATTGGACCGTGAAGCCGACGGATGCGTGGCGGAGCGAACCGTGGACATGCTCTTAGTGTATCGCCAAAATCCCCAATCGACTGTAGGCCCGTTAACGCCGCGCCATCCGTCGCAAATCCTTCGGCGACCAGAGCGACAGCAGCTTTCCCTTGCCCATGCCGATTTGCCGCTCAAATTCAATCATGCAGACGCCGCCCTTTTTCATTTCGAGGATTTCCTCTTGCACACCGGCGATGAAATACCCCGCATAATGGCTCAAATCCGGCTCGTGCCCCACGCAGGCAACCACGCCGTCGCTTTTGTTAAGAGATTTTAACCAATGCGCCAGCTTCGCCGCCGGATGCTCACCAGAGAGAATATCCAGCTCCACAAACTCCGGCCGATCACGGTACGCCGCAAATACAAATTCCGCCGTCTGCCGCGCCCGCACCAAGGGGCTGGTGGCCAGAATGTCGATCTTCGGGATTGCCTGCCGCAATCCTCTGGACACCGCTTTCATCTGTTTCCGCCCCGCCGGAGTGAGCGGCCGATCGAAATCATCCTTGCCCGCCATCCGCCACGCCTCGCGGTCACCGGCTTTGCCATGTCGAATCAATAAAAGTTGCATCACTACATCATAGCTTGTTTGCGTCACACCGGCGGCGTTAATTGGATTGATAACTCGAAACGCGGTCGACTCGCCGAGCCATCTCGCTGGTGTAATGGCGTCCGAGCGAATCCTTGTGTCTTTCGATCCATTCCGTCAGCTTGGTCGTGCCAAGCGGTGGAGCATCCACATACAACCGCCCCTGCATCAAGCCTTGGATTTCCTCGCGTGTGATGATGACATCGCCGACGATCCAACCGAGCATTTTGGTGCCCAGATAACCCAGGCCGGGCGGAACGCCGATGATCATTCGCCTTAGGCCAAGCGATCGCTTGATGGTTTCAACCAACCCGCGATACGTAAAAGTCTCCGGGCCAATGGCATTGATCACTTGATTGCCCTGCCCGTCGATTTGGGCAACTGCCGCCGCCGCCAGATCATCAACGTAAATCGGCTGGAGTCGATAATCACCGGTCCGAAACACGCCGAACACCGGAAGATGCCGCAGCGACCAGGCGATGTTGTTGATCAAAATATCCTCCTTACCGAACAGCACCGTGGGCCGCAAAATGCAATGCGAAACTCCCAAGGATGCCAGGGCCAATTCCAATTCCGCCTTGCCGCGGAAATACGGCAAATCGCTGTCGATATCCGGATGCGTGATGCTGATATGCACGATCCGCCGCATGCCGGCATCTTTGGCCGCTTGAAACAGCACTTTGCTGTTAGCCACCGCCTGCGAATGTGAAAACAGCCGATGATCGAACCGCACCCAGTAAGTGTTGATCAGCGCATCAACGCCCCGCAGCGACTCAGCCAGCACCTGCGGCTGATCGAAATGGAATGGCATCGCCGTCACCGCCGAGCCGAACGGATTGTCCCGGTGCAGCGAATTGGTCAACGTGACCACATGATGCCCCGCCTCGAGCAGACGCTTGGCGATGTAGCGGCCGGAATACCCAAACGCTCCGGTGACGGCGATGTTCATGCGTTCACTGGGTAATGCTTCGCCGGGTGCCCTGCAATGTTTGAACGCATATTTCGTAGTTTTGAAACCTTGGAATCTTGGTCCTCATCACGACCCCAGCGTGAATCAAACTGTCGGCAACGGAGAACTCCTTTGCAGCGGCCCGCTTGTGGTTGTACACTTGGCGGCAGTTCGGGCCGAAGCAATACGCATCACGGGAAGGAGACACGAATGTCACAGAATCCGGGCAATCCGTACCCCCCAGTGTATCAACCCATTGATGCGCCAAAGCCGAGTGGGTTGGCAGTTGCCAGCATGGTGCTGGGGATTATTTCACTTGTACTGCTGTGTATTCCCTACATCTCGATTCCCTGCGCGATCGTCGGCCTCGTGCTTGGGTTGGTTGGCAATGGTAAGGCTGGTCGCGGCGAAGCAGGTGGCGGCGGTATGGCCAAAGCGGGCATCGTCTGCACCATCATTGCATTGGCGGCTGATGCACTAATTATCATTTTGGGATTATCAATTCTTCATCATGGAATGCAGCAATTCAATCAACAGTTTCAGCAGCAAATGCAGCAACAGCAGCACCAACAACAGACGCCGCCGCCAACCACCCAACCATGATCGGATTGGCGATCAGCTGATTTAAAGGCTATTCCGCGGCCGCATACGCCGGCGTGCTCGCCACGGGGATGAGCAGGCGAAACGTCGAACCGTGGCCGGGGGAAGTATCGACCTGTATCGAGCCGCCGTGGACTTGCACGACGTGTTTGACGATGGACAAACCCAGGCCCGTGCCGCCGAGTTCGCGGGAGCGGGACCGATCGACACGATAAAATCGCTCGAAAATAAATGGCACCTCGTGTTGTGCGATGCCGATGCCGTTGTCGGTAACTTCGATAATCACGCTTTCGTTTTCGTGGCGGGCATTGACCGAAACGCGGCCGCCTTCAGGGGTGTATTTGATGGCATTGTCGATGAGATTGGTGATCGTCCGCTCCAGATAATCCTCATTGCCGAACAACTGCGGAAGATGCTCGGGCACACGGATGTCAAAGACATGTTTTTTCCGCTGCGCAACCGGCAGCAGCAAATCCTCCACGCGGCGAATCAGGCTCACCAGATTCACCGGGGCTTTGTGAGTCAGCCCCACCTGGCTGTCGAGGCGGGAAAGTTCCAGCAGATCGCTCACCAGATTCGTCAACTGATCGGCGTGTTTCTCGATGGTACCGAGATATTGAGGCCCGCGCACCGGATCATCCATCGCCCCATCACGCAGCGTCTCGGCAAAACCCTTAATAATGCTCAGGGGCGTTCGCAGCTCGTGGCTGACATTGGCGACGAATTCCTTGCGCAGCTTTTGATACTGCTCCGATTGCGTCGTGTCATGGGCCACGAGAATCAATCCTTCGGGCGGACCCTTGATCGGGAAAGTACACACCGTCACTTCCAAATGCCGATCCGAGAGCGGGCTGACGTGAATCGTCTTCCGCCGCAAGTTGCCGGCATGAGAATCCTGCGGACTGCCCGGACCGCCGCTTAGAACCTGATCGACCAGTTGGGTGATTTGTTCAATGCGAATGACCTCGGGCAGCGTTTGACCGGTCACCGATCTGGAAAGTGCGCTGAATCCAAGCAAGCGGCCGGCGGATTCGTTGGTGAACAAAATCTTCTGATTAATGTCGGCGGCGATCACCCCTTCGGTCATGCTGCCCAAAATCGCCAATAGCCGGGCATTCCCCGCGGCGGTGCGGCGCAATTGCCGTTCCAATGAATCCGCCATGTCGTTCAAAGCCTTCGCCAACACCGCCGTTTCGCCGTGTTCGAGATTGGAATAACGGCGGTTCAGTTCGCCGCGTGCCAACGTATTGGCGAATTCGGTCAGGGCAATCACCGGCCTGGTATCCCGGCGAATCAGGGCATAACTGATGCCCCCCATTGCCAGGACCGCCGCAGTCGCCGCCAGGGCCAGATACCAATACAAGTGATGCAACTGCGCATCGAGATTCGCCAAATGCTCGGCCACGCGCAGGCAATACACGTGCTGCGAACCGGGTGGGCCCAACACGAGCCGCCGGGCAAAATAATCCAGCTCCTGATTAAGTGTGTCGGAATGGCGAATCGCATTTCCTTGCCCGGACTTCATCGCGGCAACAATCTCCAGGCGATTGGCATGATTCTCCATCCGTCTGGGATCCGCCTCGTTATCTGCAATCACTACGCCATCGCTGTCCACCACTGTGACCCGGCCGCCGCCTGACACATGCACCTGCGTCAAAAGCTCCTGCACCTTTGCGTTGTCCCCCGCCGCCAGAGACTGGCCGATGAGAAGTTCAACCAATCGGCTGCGATCCACAAGATCGGCTTGTGTGCGTGCTTCATAACTTTCCCGCATCGCCCGCGCCGCATAGAAGCCGACCGTCCCCACCGCCGCGCAGATCAGCAGCAAACAAGGCAAAAACAAGCGGCGAAAAAATGGACTGGAAAACAAGACTTATCTCCTCAACTCGATTTCATGTTCGTCGTTTAGCGGCGAGCTTGCTCGCCGTTGTTCTTTAGCCAAAAAACCGCGGGCAAGCCCGCGGCTAAACAAAATCACGAAGAACCCATCTTCCCCCGCACCAGCTCCGCGGCCCGCAACGTATTTTTCAAAAGCATCGCAACGGTCATCGGTCCCACGCCGCCGGGCACGGGGGTCAAGTATCCCGCCTTCTGGGCAACGGCGTCAAATTGCACATCGCCCACCGTTTTTTTCGACCCATCGGCCAGCTTGATGCGGTTAATCCCCACATCAATGACGATTGCCCCCTCCTGCACCTGATCCGGCCCGATCAATCCCGGCTTGCCGACGGCCACCACCAGCACCTGCCCCCGGCGCGTATGGCTCGACAGATCATGAGTCGCAATGTGACACAATGTTACAGTGGCCATTTGCTCGGTCAGCAGCAGCGCGATCGGCTTGCCGGCAATTTCACTCGCACCGACCACCACCGCTTCCACGCCCCGCAAATCCTGGCCCGTGCTTTTGATCAACTCGATCACCGCCAGGGCTGTGCAGGGAGCAATCAGCGTGTGGCCGTACACCACATAGCCAATATTCGCCGGCGAAACGCCTTCCACATCTTTCAGCGGATCGATCGCGTGTTGCAGCACCGGGGCATCTAACTGCGACGGCAGCGGCAAATGCAGCATGATGCCGGTGACGGTCGCATCGTGATTGAGTTTTTCAATGGTCGTGCGCACCTGCTGCATCGAAGAATCGGCCGGCAGTTTCAGCAGGCGATAATCGATGCCGATATCGCCGGTACTGCGTGCCTGATTTTCCGCATATACCTCAGCCGCCGGTGATGAACCGACAAGAATCGCCGTCAACTGTACTGCCTGGCCCTGCTGTTTGAGTTGCGCGATCCGCTCCGCCACCTCACGGCGAACCTGCGCCGCCAATGCCGATCCATCAATGAGTTTCGCTGCCATGTGCCGTGATTGTCAGGAAACCGCCGAGACTTCACAAGGGCGGCATGAGCGAAGCACGGTTGCGTTATTTGGCGTATATTGATCGACGAACACCGCCGCGCCGCTGCTGGCCAAACGCTAACGGGTGTCCCAACCCGGTAGATCGCCAAATCGCCCTGTGTAAGGGCGGCCCCCAATGCGGGAATAGCTCAAAACGCAGCGGCAGCGGCGGTGGAAAGATAAGACTGTAGCCTTGGCTCTTTCGATACGGCGGCATCATGCCGATGGTGTATTCACGTTGCAGCGGGCGGATGATAAATGTTTTATTAACATCGCGGCCCAGCCCCCGCCCTTGGCAATTGGCCCCGATCCGCTCGATAATTTGTCGTAATGAAGATTTACACTCGCAGTGGCGATGACGGCTCGACCGGCTTGTTCGGTGGACAACGTGTCGCCAAGAATGATGCCCGCCTGGAATGCTACGGAACCATCGATGAACTAAACGCCGCACTCGGCTGGGCCGCCGCATCGGGTGGATTGGTCGATGCCCTGCGCCGGGTTCAAAATGAATTGTTCGTAATCGGCGCTCAGCTCGCCTCGCCCAAAGCGTCGCCGTCGATCGCGCCGTTGCAGCCGGCAAGCGTGGAAAGATTGGAACAAGAAATCGATGCCGCCGAAAAAGATTTGGCGCCGTTGCGCGAATTCATCCTCCCCGGCGGCAGCGAGAGCGCTGCAAGGCTTCATATAGCCCGGGCCATCTGCCGCCGTGCCGAACGCTTGCTCGTGGCCCTGGCGGCACAGCATCCAATCGACGCCGTGTTATTACAGTATGTAAATCGCCTAAGCGATTGGCTGTTCGTCCAAGCGCGCTGGCTCAACAAACAGCAGCAGGTGGCCGATATTCCATGGAAGAAGTAACCGGCGGTAGTCAAGGCGAGGGGCCTTCATGACTGAATATTCAACAGGACCCGAATCTGATGGCTCACCCGCCAAGATGATGGCGATCATGATCGTCGTCGCCCTGCTGGCCGCGGGATTTTTCGCCGTGGCCGTGATGATCGACCGCAAGTCGCCCGACCCGATGTACGATGCACAAGACTCGACGCACCACACTCAATCACAATTGGAAATGACGCCCGATTTGTGGAAGAGCAAACATCCGGTCGATGATCTGCAAGCCCCGCCGCCGGAAACGACGGTTGAACCAGCGAAACCCAAATCCCCGTTCAACAAATCCCCGACACCACCACAAACACAGGCCCCGAGCGATTCCACAGCACGGCCCCCTTCCACAAATCCTTCGTAATCTCGTGAAGAATTTCCTTGCCGCAGATTGAAACACCGCTAAACTGCTCCACCATAGACCGTTCGTATCGGTGAGCGTTATTTCCATTTAGGGACATTCGAGCGTTGGCATTTCGGAGGAAGAATCATGCCACATCCGAGGAGTTGGCGCGCCAGCACAAGACGCAAACTAGTGATCGCCAGCGCGGTGTCTGGCTTGGGATTTTGCGCTCAGGCGCCTCATGCCGACACCACAGCCGAATGGATTGGCGGCACCGGAAACTGGACCACCGCCTCGAATTGGTCCACCAACCCAAACTACCCCAACAACGGCACGCCCAGCGGCACTAACTATCAGGCGATCATCGATCAGCCCGAAAGCGCCGAGTACGTCATCATCCAATCGGGTAACAACACCGTCGATTCCATCTCGCTCAGTTCCACCAACGCAGCTCTCGTGGACATCTCCGGCACCATGACGATTGGCGGCATGGCCATCAGCGGTGGCACTTTTAGACTCCAGGGAGGAATTCTCTCCGGTGGAACCAGCGGCGCACTCGTGACACTCACGTCATCTTCTCAATTCACAATTTTCGAAGGCACGCTTAACGGCATTAGCTTTTCAGGCGCCGATCTAAACGTCGGGACGAGCGCGTTCTTCAATGTTTACAATGGCCTGAGCCTCTCTGGCTATTCCCTGAATATCGCAGGCGGTGACATCTTATCTTTTCAAAACAGCCTAACGATCGACAAACTCGCCATCAACTCAACCTCGTCTAATCAGGCGCAGCTACAAGTGAACGGGAGTAACGGTACAACGGTCACGCTCGGGTCCAACGCCCTTGTTCACGGCAATGTTATGCTGGGCCAGACCGCCTCGAGCAGTTACCAGTTCCAGATCGTCAACAATGGCACGGTCAGCGCCGATCTCTCTTCCGGTAGCGTTTCCGTCAACATGACCTACTTCTTGAACAATGCCCAGATGAATGCGATCAACGGCAGCACACTCGCCATCAACTCGCAGAAATGGACCAACACCGCAGCCGCAACCATCACCGCTAACAACTCGACCCTCAACCTCGGTGGCACTTTCACGAATCAGGGTTCGATTACCACGATTGGTTCTTCGACGGTAAATCTAAGCGGCACATTTACGCTGGCAAACCTCGGCAATTACACGCCCTCGACCAACACGGTCACCAATATCGATGGCACCCTCGACAACACCGGCCAGACGCTCACCCTCGCCGGTGTCACCGGCCAGTGGTTTCTGAATCAGGGAACGATCCTCAACGGCAATCTAAATTGCGGCACCAACATGTACGTCGTCAATGGAACCCTCAGCGGCGTTACCAATAGCGCCGGAAATGTGATTGATGTCCAGTATCTCGATGACCTCACTATGGCTGGCTCTTGGAATAACGCGGGTATCATTCAAGCTACTGGCGCTGCCACGATCAATCTCGGCGGCACGTTCTCCCCCAGCAACATCGGCACGCTCAATATCGCCCCCAACACCGACGTCAATATCACCGGCTCAGTCCTCAATAACGGCAACAACTTCACCTGGACCAACGGAACGTGGCTCATGGTCGGGGGCACGTTCTACGGCGGCCAGCTCACCGTCCCCAATGGCCAGCACAGCTATCCATCAACAACGGCAACAGCACCCTGAACGGCGTCGCTATTACACCCAACAGCAACATCGTCATCGACTCAAATGCGTACCTGGCACTTGCAGGCAACTGGACGAACAATGGAAGCATCTCCGGCCCCGGCACGCTGATCCTTCAAGGCAGTTTTCCCGCAACGGCCATCGGAAATGTCAATCTTCCCACTGGCGGCGTGCTGCTGGAGGGCAACATGAATATCGGCACTGGCCAAACTTATACGGTCAGTTCTCCTTGGCAGCTTGCCGGGGGAACGATTACCGGCGGAACTTTTGTTGCCTCGGGCACCAATTACTTTACCGAAACTGGCGGAACTCTCAACGGCGTTACCCTGAATACCCCCGACTTCGGGCTGTTTACGGGTTCCACTACTACGCTCAATGTCCTGAGCAACCTGACCGGTGTCGGGCAGTGGTGGTTTGATTACATAGGCCAGAAAATCGTCTTTGATGGACCCAGCCAGGAGATGAGCAATATCAATCTGCTCAGCGTTGCGGACTCGGGCGCTACCTCGTTGTTCATCGGCGGGACCAATTCCCCCGGCCCAGTTACGCTCACCATCGCTTCTAACGCCGCCGTCTACACCCCGCCGTATAACGTCTATATTCTCATCAATGGTTCGAATGGCCACGGCTCGTTGATCAATAATGGGATGCTGGGCGGGAATTTCAACATCGCTTCCCTGGATAACTTCGTCAACAATGGTACATATAACAACTCTGGCTCTTCTTACTCCGGCCTGACCATTGCCACCTCCGTTGCCAGCTTCTCGAATTATGGCACTATGACTTCAACCAACGGCGGGATGATCGCCATCACCTCCAGCAACTCGCTGAACGCTCTCGGCGCTCTGATCTCCGTGAGCAACGGCGCTCTGCTCGAAATGTTCAATCATGCCACAAACGCTGGCACGATTTCCCTGATCAACAGCCAGCTTCAGATCGACGTCAACTTTTCAAACCAAGGGACTATTTCGCTGAGCAATAGCATTCTCCACGCGTATGATGCCACCCACACGCAAAACAGCACCTTCAACCTCGGCGACGGAACCCTCACCGGCTCCGGCACCGTTTATGGCAACCTCGTCCTTTCCTCCGACCCCAGCCAACTCGATTTCAACATCGGCGGCACGAACCAGGGAACGACCTACGATTACCTGGCCATAACCGGCAATGTCACGCTGGCTGGCGATTTGAATATCGCGTTCAAAAACGGTTTCCAAAACGCCATTACTTCGGGAGAAGCCTTCGCCATTCTCACCGTCGCCGGCACCAACGCCATCACGGGCGCCTTCGACGACGTGGCCGACGGTGCCCGGCTCGAAACCACCGACGGTTACGGATCGTTCCAGGTGAATTACGAATCCAGCACGAATGCCAATGAGATATTGCTTAGCGATTTTGTGGCCACGCCCGAACCTGGGTCGCTCGGCGTAATCATCGGCTCGGCTTTTTTGCTCCGTCGCCGCCCCCGGAAAAAAAGAAACTCGTAACGGTTTTCATTCTAGAGCGGCGCGCCTTTGCTCGTAGTGTAGCCGCAGTGTTGGAAGCAGCCCCAGATGTCGCCGGGGGTGACGGCGGCGAACGCGACGCCGAAGGCTTGGTGCAGCGCGTCGACCGTCCGCGCACC